>LNFM01000920.1_pt1 | contig 69539 bp, 66 predicted proteins | sample 596031 | NCBI WGS metagenome assembly LNFM01 (sample SAMN04254537, study PRJNA301005) | activated carbon metagenome | isolation source: dual media filters at the Ann Arbor, Michigan drinking water treatment plant | place: USA: Ann Arbor
CCTCCGGGCCGAGCGCGGCCTTGACGTCGGAGACGTGCACCGTGCCGTCGGCATTGGCGGGCACCGAGCGCACCTCGAACCCGATAAGGGCGGCGGTGGCCGGGTTGGTGCCGTGGGCCGATTCCGGCACCAGCACGATCTTGCGGTGGCCCTCGCCCTTGGCCTCCAGCGCAGCCTTGATGGCCATCATGCCGCAGAGTTCGCCATGGGCGCCCGCCTTCGGGCTCATGGCGACGGCCGGCATTCCGGTCAGCTCCTTCAGGTAGTGCGCCAGGGTGTCGATCAGTTGCAGCGCGCCCTGGACGGTGGAAGCCGGCTGGAGCGGGTGGACGTCACCGAAGCCCGGCAGCCGCGCCATCTTCTCGTTGAGGCGGGCATTGTGCTTCATCGTGCAGGAGCCGAGCGGGAACAGGCCGGTGTCGATGCCGTAGTTCTTCTGGCTGAGGCGCACGTAGTGGCGCATCACCTCGGGCTCGGTGAGGCCGGGCAGGCCGATCGCCTCGTCGCGGGCGAGCTTGCCGAGACGCGACTTCACCTTCTTCGGCGCGGGAATGTCGACGCCGGTGACCTCGGGACGGCCGATCTCGAAGATCAGCGCCTCCTCGATCTGCAGCGCCTTGTTGCCGGTGAACGTCGGATGGGCGGAGGCCGCGCCGGAGGCGCCGGCGGAGGTGGGACGACCCTGGGTATTCATGGACATCGATCCGCTCCTCAGATGCTGGCGCCGAGCGCCGCCACGAAGGCAGCGCGGTCGTCGTCGGTGTTCACTTCGGTATTGGCGACGAGGATGACGTCGGCCACCCCCTTGGTCTTCGGCCAGAGGCGCGAGCCGGGCACGCCGGCGAGAACGCCCTTCTTCGCCATCTTCTCGACGACCTTGGCCGCGTCACCCGGCACGCGGATGGCGAACTCGTTGAAGAAGCTCTTGTTGAGCACCTCGACCTCGTCGAGATCGGCGAGCCGGTCGGCGAGATCGCAGGCGTTGGCGTGGTTGACGGCGGCGAGGCGGCGCAGGCCGGTCTCGCCGAGCAGGGCCATGTGAATGGTGAAGGCGAGGCACATCAGCCCGGAATTGGTGCAGATGTTGGAGGTCGCCTTCTCGCGGCGGATGTGCTGCTCGCGGGTGGAGAGGGTCAGCACGAAGCCGCGCTTGCCCTCGGCGTCCACCGTCTCGCCGCAGAGGCGGCCCGGCATCTGACGGACGTATTTCTGCTTGGTGGCGAAGAGGCCGACATAGGGTCCGCCGAAATTGAGGCCGACGCCGATGGACTGGCCCTCGGCGACGACGATGTCGGCGCCCATGGCGCCCGGCGGGGTGACGGCGCCGAGCGAGACCACCTCGGTGACCACGGCGATGAGCAGCGCGCCGGCGTCCTGCGCCTTCTTCGCGATGGCGGTGAGGTCGTGCAGGTTGCCGAAGACGTCCGGCGTCTGGATGACGATGCACGAGGTCTCGCCGTCGATGGCGGCGGCGACCGCCTTCAGGTCGGCACCGGCATCTTCCGGGTTCGGCGTCAGCGAGACGAGCTCGTCCGAGGCCATGCGCGACAGCGTCTCGATGGTGTCGCGATAGTGCGGATGCAGGTTGCCGGCGAGGATGGCCTTGCGCCGCTTGGTGACGCGGTGGGCCATCAGCACGGCCTCGGCGGCGCCCGTCGAGCCGTCATACATGGAGGCGTTGGCGACCTCCATGCCGGTGAGCATGGCGACCTGCGTCTGGAACTCGAACAGGTACTGGAGCGTGCCTTGCGCGATCTCCGGCTGGTAGGGCGTGTAGCTCGTCAGGAACTCGGAGCGCTGGATCAGATGGTCCACAGAGGCCGGCACGTGGTGCTTGTAGGCGCCGGCGCCGACGAAGAAGGGCACCTCGGAGGCCGAGATGTTCTCCGCCGCCATGGCGCCGAGGATGCGCTCGACCTCGAGCTCGCCGCGCGCCTTCGGCAGGTTCACCGGGCCTTTGAGCAGCTTGGATTTCGGCACGTTGGCGAAGAGGTCGTCGACGGCGGCGACCCCGATCTTCGCCAGCATGTCGGTGCGGTCCTGGGGCGTCAGCGGCAGATAGCGCATGGAGGGCTCCACTGACCCTCTCCCGTCACGGGAGAAGGTGCCCGCGGCAGGCGGGCGGTTGAGGGATCGACAGGGCGCAAGGCCCATGGGAATGCGGCGGCGAGGCGCCTTGCCTCACCCGGGCCTGCGGCAGGCTCCGCTCCATACGAGGAGCGGAGCCGCCCGGCTCACAGCGTGTCGAGGAAGGCCTTGTAGGCGGCCTCGTCCATGAGCTCGTCGAGCTCGGCGGGGTTGGCGATCTTGACCTTGAAGAACCAGCCCTTGCCGGCCGGGTCGTCGTTGACCGTGGCGGGGGCGCCCTCGAGGTCCGGGTTCGCCGCGGTCACCTCGCCGGAAACCGGCGAATAGATGTCGGAGGCGGCCTTGACGCTCTCGACGACGGCGGCGCTGTCGCCCTTCTTCACGGCCTTGCCGGCCGCGGGAAGCTCGACGAAGACCACGTCGCCGAGCTGCTCCTGGGCGTAGTGGGAGATGCCCACCGTGCCGGTGTCGCCCTCGATGCGGATGTATTCGTGGTCCTTGGTGTATTTGACGGTGGCCATGGCGGGTCCCCTGAAAACGTGTCGTTGAAGGCTCAGCCGCGGAAGTAGCGGTGCGGCGCGAAGGGCATGGTGACGATCTTCGCCGGCAGGTCCTTGCCACGGACCTCCAGGAGCACCGGTGTCCCGGGCTCGGCGAAGCGGCGGTTGACGTAGCCCATGGCGAGCGGGCCGTTGATGGTGGGGCCGAAGCCGCCGGAGGTGACGGTGCCGATGGCCTGGCCGTCGGCGGATTTCACCACGGTGCCCTCGCGCGCGGGGGCGCGCCCGTCGGGCAGGATGCCGACGCGCAGGCGCGGCGCACCGTCGGCGAGGTCCTTCTGGACGCGCGCGGCGCCGAGGAAGCCGCCCTCGGTCCGCCGGCGCTTCTGGATCGACCAGGTGAGGCCGGCTTCCACCGGCGAGGTGGTGGTGTCGATGTCGTGGCCGTAGAGGCAGAGACCGGCCTCGAGCCTGAGCGAATCGCGGGCGCCGAGGCCGATGGGCTTCACCCGCTCGTCGGCCAGCAGCTTCTTCGTGAGAGCGACGGCGTCGGTGCTCTTCACCGAGATCTCGACCCCGTCCTCGCCGGTGTAGCCGGTGCGCGAGACATGGGCCCAGATGCCGCCGACGGGCAGGTCGGCCGAGGTCATGAACTTGAGGGTCGCGAGTTCCGGCGCCAGGGCCGCGACGGCCGCCACCGCCTCGGGGCCCTGGACCGCGATCAGCGCGAGGTCGTCCGCGATCTTCAGCGTGACGTCCGCCGGCAGATGGGCCTTCAGGTGGGCGTAGTCGGCGTCCTTGCAGGCGGCGTTGACCACCAGATAGATCCAGTGCTCGTGACCGGGATGGCCGAGGCGCGTGACCATGAGGTCGTCGAGAATGCCGCCCTCGTCGTTGGTGAACTGGGAATAGCGCTGCTGGCCGGGCTTCAGGCCGAGCACGTCGGCCGGAACGAGCTTCTCGAGGGCGGCGGCGGCCGTCTCGTAGCGTCCGTCGGCGGGAATGAGGAAGCACTGCCCCATGTGGCTGACGTCGAAGAGGCCGGCATGGGTGCGCGTCCAGTTGTGCTCGGTCAGCACGCCGGTCGGATATTGCACCGGCATGTCATAGCCGGCGAAAGGCACCATCTTGGCACCGAGTTCGCCATGCAGGGCATGGAGCGGCGTGGTCAGCAAGGGTCCGGTCTGGGGCTCGCCCATCAATCCTGCACTCCGGCGCGCGAACGGGTCCGGGGTCAGCCGAACACGTCCGAAATGCGGGCTTGTCGCCCGCTCGCGCCCCTCTGTCGCAGGACCTGAGAGATTCACCGCAGCTCGGTTGGAGCGGGCACCCGCGAGCGGACGCCGTACGGCTTACTCCGTCGGTGGGCCGGGATTGGACCTCCGGCCACTTTCCAGAATGTCATTCCACCGGCGGTCCATTTTGCCTGAGAGGTTCCGGGGCCGTTGCTCCTTCGGCGCCGGGGGATCCCATCAACATGAAGACCACCCGGACTCTCCCGCCGGGTTCTTATGACACGCCCTCGCAATGGCTGCTGCTCGTGGCGAAGTCAAGGCGATCCTGTGGGCAGAGGTGCCCGAAGGTCAGGCAGGCCTCAGCGCTGGGCGGTGCGGGCACGGCCGCGGCGCGGACGCTCGGGCTGGGCGGCCTGGTTGTCGAAGCCGACGAAGACGATGTAGGTGGCGAGGTCGCCCGGCTCCGGCAGCGGGAAGGAGACCTGGTCCTCCACCTGCGTGAAGGCGACGTTGGGCGAGCCGGCGGGAATGTCGATCGGCACCTGGTAGAGCCGCGTCCAGACCGGCGTCGACAGGCCCTTGGTGACGGCGATGCGGATCGGCATCGTCACGCGGCCGCCGTCGCCCTTCGGGCCGACGAGCACCCGGCCCTCGATGCCGACGCGGATGGTCATGGTCTGGCCGTCGATGCGGCATTCGCGGGCGAGATCGGTGATCGTGCCCTGGTAACGCAGCTCCGTCGGTCCCTCGCCGCCCTGGCGCCAGACGGCCGAGCCGTCGCGGATCTCGACACGCGGGCAGAGATTGGCGTGCAGCGTCTGCTGGCCCTCGGGAACGGGCTGGCCGAACAGGGCGTTGTGCACGGGCGAGCCGACACCGGGAGCGGGCTGCGCCGCGACCTGCGTCGTCTGCTGCTGCTGGCCACCGAACAGGTTGCCGCCGGTGCTGCCACATGCACCGAGCGCCAGGCCCGCCGCCAGAACAGCCGTCACTTTCCAGATCCGCACGCCGCTACCTCGAATTGCCGTCGCGATCGGCGCTTATAGCAACAGGCTTCGGGCGGAACAAAGGCCATCATGCTGTCGTCCACCGGCAGCAGGGCCGACGCTTTCATCGCGCCGGCTGATGGACAAGGCGCGCGTTTTTCATGAGAAGGAGCCGACGCGACCGCTATGCTCGCCGATCCCGGCCCAGCCCGCCCGACCCCAGGACCGCCCGCATGACCTCTGCCCTCCTCGCCTCCCTGCGCCCGGAAGCCTCCGGTGCCCCCGCCAGCGGCATCGTGGAACTGTCGAAATACGCCCGCTCCGCCGGCGAGGTGATCCAGCTGTGGGTGGGCGAAGGCGACATGCCGACGCCCTCTTTCATCTACGAGGCGGCGACGCGCTCGCTGGCCGCCGGCGAGACGACCTACACCTGGCAGCGCGGCATCCCCGAACTGCGCCAGGCCATCGCCACCTACGCCTCCGACCTCTACGGGCGGGAGCTGTCGGCGGAGCGCTTCTTCGTCTGCGGCTCGGGCATGCAGGCGATCCAGATCGCCATGACGATGGTGGCGGGCAACGGCGATGAGGTCATCATCCCCTCGCCCACCTGGCCGAACGCGCCGGCCGCCGCAGGCCTGCGCGGCGCGACCCCCGTCTTCGTCGAGCTCGACCACGGCAATCGCGGCTGGCAGATCGACCTCGAGAAGCTCGAGGCGGCGATCACTCCGAAGACGAAGGCGATGTTCATCAACACGCCGTCCAACCCCACCGGCTGGACCGCGACGAAGGAGGAACTCGCCGCCATCCTCGCCATCGCCCGCCGCCATGGCCTGTGGATCATCGCCGACGAGATCTACACCCGCTTCGTCTGGACCGAGGGCTCGCCCCGCCGGGCCCCCTCCTTCCACGACGTGCGCGAAGAGGGTGACCGCATCGTCTGGGTCAACACCTTCTCGAAGAACTGGGCGATGACCGGCTGGCGGACGGGATGGATCGAGACCGATCCGTCGCTCGGCGACGTCGTCGAGAACCTCATCCAGTACTCGACCTCGGGTTCGCCCGTCTTCATCCAGCGGGCCTGCGTGGTCGCCCTGGAGCGCGGCGAGAGCTTCCTCGCCCATCAGGTGGCGAAAGCCCGCAAGGCGCGGGACATCGTGTCCGAGGCGATCGAGGCGACCGGGCGGTGCCGGTTCTCCCGGCCGGACGGCGCCTTCTACCTGTTCTTCGGCATCGACGGCGTCACCGATTCGAACGCGGCGGCGATGAAGCTGGTGGACATCGCCAAGGTGGGCCTCGCTCCGGGCAGTGCCTTCGGACCCGGCGGCGAGGGCCATCTCAGGCTCTGCTACCTGCGCTCGCCGGAGCAGATCGCACTGGCGGCGGAGCGGCTGAAGACGGCGATCCCGCAGCTTTAGGCGGCAACCTTCCGTTCGGTGACGTAAAGGCCGTTGCGCTCCGCATTTCTCCGTAGCATGATTTACGGATGAGGCGGGATGTCGCAGGTGGTTTTCTGCCGCATCCACGCTGGCGGAGGATCCCATCGAACGGGCCGTCCCACTGATGCCGCATGAAGGCGACGCGCTCCTGTCGAGGGTCCTCGACATGGCGGGCGAAGCGATCGTCGTGCTGGACGGACAGGCGCGGATCACCGCCTTCGGCGCCGCCTGCGAACTCCTGCTCGGCTGGACGGCCGGCGACGTTCTCGGCCGCCCCTTCGCCATGCTGTTCGCGGGCGAGGACGCGGGCATCCTCCTTGCCGCCGTGGGCAGCCGGGACGCCGTGGCGCGCCACCGGAACGGAGCGGACGTCCCGATCCGCATGGACCTCGCAACGGTCGGGACGGGCGCGGCAGGACCCAGGGTGGCCGTCCTTCGGGCGCGTCTGACCGGCGCTGCCGACGTGGCGCGCCCCGCTGCGAGCGATGCCATGGGGCCGGTCATCGCCCACGAACTCAGTCAGCCGCTGACGGCGACGGCGCTCTATCTCAGGGCCGCCGAGAGTCTGGTCGGCGCCGCGGAGCCAGCCGCCGCCCTCATCGGCAAGGCGCGGCGCGAGGCCGAGCGGGCCGGCGGCATCATCCGGGGGCTGCGCCGCTTCGCCGCCAACCGCCCGCCGGAGACCCGGCCTGTGCCCTTCGACGCCACCGTCGACGAGGCGGTGGACCTCGCCATGGCCGGCCGCGACCCGCAACCGGTCATCCTGCGCGAGAGAGGCCAGCACCCGCTGACGGTCGTCGCCGATCCCGCCCAGTTGCAGCAGATCGTCGTCAACATCGTGCGCAACGGGATCGAGGCGGCCGAGGACCGGCCGAACCCACGGCTGTGGATCACCACGCGGCGGGACGGCGACACCGTGGTCCTTGCCGTGCGCGACAGCGGACCGGGCATGCCGGCCGAGGTCAGGGCCGGTCTCTTCGCGCCCTTCCGCACATCGAAGCCGGCCGGCCTCGGCCTCGGCCTCGCCCTGTCCAGAAGCCTCGCCGAACGCCACGGCGGGTCCATCACCATCGATCCCGGCGGCGCCGGACAGGGAGCGACCGTGTCGCTCGTCCTGCCCCTCGCCGTTCCGGGCGAGCCTCGAGCCGTGCAGCGGAGCCCGTGACCCATGTCCCATGCCGATGAGATCTTCGTGGTCGACGACGACCCGGCGGTGCGCGACGCTCTGAGCGCCATCTTCACCCTGCAGGGGTTCGACGTGACCGGCTTCGCAGACGGGACCTCGGTCGTGTCGGCGATGCGGGGCCACGTGCCCGCCTGCCTGATCCTCGACGTGGACATTCCCGGGCCCTCGGGGCTCGACGTGCTGAAGCGGCTCAAGGCCGACGCCTTCGCGGCGCCGATCTTCGCCATGTCGGGCCACGCGAACATTCCGATGGCCGTCGACGCCATCCGTAGCGGGGCGGTCGACTTCTTCGAAAAACCCTTCGACGCCGAGCGGCTCGTCGGCCGCGTGCGCGAGGTGCTCGCCGAGGGCCACCGGCCGAACCGCACGCCCGGACAGCTCGCCTCGCATTTTCCGGGCATGGAGCTGTTGACGCCGCGGGAGCGGCAGGTGCTGGAACAGATCGCCGGCGGCGCCTCCAACAAGGAGGCGGGCCGCAACCTCGGCATCAGCCCGCGCACCATCGAGGTTCACCGGGCGCGGATCATGGAGAAGATCGGCGCGCGCAACGCCGCCAATCTGGTGCGGATCGTGCTGACCGAGCAGTGAGCGACCAGAGCGTCAGCCGCGGCTGACCGCCGCCTGTTCGAAGGTGGCCATGCCCTGGTGGACGGCGAGGGCGTTGCGGACGATGCCGCAGGCGAGCGCCGCGCCGGATCCCTCGCCGAGCCGCATCCCGAGATCGAGAAGCGGCCGCTTGCCGATCTTCTCCAGCACGCGGCCGTGGGCCGGCTCGGCGGAGCGGTGGGCGGCGAGGCAATGGTCGAGGCTCGCCGGGTCCAGCGCGTGGAGCACGGCCGCCGCGGCGGTCACCACATATCCGTCGAGAAGCACGGGGATGCGCTGCAGACGCGCCGCCAGGATGGCCCCGGCGACGGCGGCGATCTCGCGGCCGCCGACCCGGCGCAGCACTTCGAGCGGGTCGAGGCCCGGCCCGCCGGCGCGGGCGACCGCGCGGGCCACCACGTCGGCCTTGCGCTTCAGCCCTTCCGCGTCGACGCCGGTTCCCGGCCCCACCCAGTCACGGGCCTCGCCGCCATAAAGGCCGTGATAGACCGCGGCGGCGACGGTGGTGTTGCCGATGCCCATCTCGCCGAGGCAGAGCAGGTCGGCGCCGACGATGGCCTCCATGCCGAAGGCGATGGTGGCGGCGCACCCGGGCTCGTCCAGTGCATCGGCGGTGGTGATGTCCGGCGTCGGCACCTCGATGGCGAGGTCGAAGACCTTCAGTCCGATGTCGTTGGCGATGCAGAGCTGGTTCACCGCGGCGCCCCCGGCCGCGAAGTTCTCCAGCATCTGGCGGTTCACCGCGTCCGGAAAGGCCGAGACGCCCTGGGCGGTGACGCCGTGGGCGGTGGCGAAGATCGCCACCAGCGGCCGGTCGACCCGCGGCTTGCCGTTGCCGCTCCAGGCGGCCACCCACTCGACGATGTCCTCCAAACGGCCCAGCGCGCCGGCCGGCTTGGTCAGTTCGGCGTCGCGCGCGCGCACCTCGGCGACGGCCGCCTCGTCCGGCCCCTGCATGCGGGTGAGGAGATCGCGGATGTCTTCGAAGGGCAGACCGGTCGGATTGGGGGGCGGCAGAACCATGAGGCGCTTTCAGACTCGGGGGCGTCGCGGGAGGCGAGCGGTAGCAGGACAGGGCAACGCGGCACAAGCCGGGCTGGCGGTCCGGCGCGGCTCTGGCTATGCCATTCGCCATGGACAATCCAGCCCTCTGGCGCGACACCATCGTCGCGCTGCGCTTCTTCTCCCGCCTGCCGCTGCCGACCCTGCCCGGGGAGGCGGATCCGCACGGCCTGCCGGACTTCACCCGTCTGATCCGGGTGGTGCCGCTGGTCGGGCTGGTGCTCGGCGGGCTCGCCGGCGCGGTCCTGATCGCCGCCGGGCTGTTCTGGCAGCCGCTGATCGCCGCCCTCCTCTGCGTCGGGGCGGCGGCGGTGATGACCGGCGCCTTCCACGAGGACGGCCTGGCCGACACCGCCGACAGCCTCGGCGGCATGAGCCCGGACCGCCGGCTCGACATCATGAAGGACAGCCGCATCGGCACCTTCGGCGCGACGGCACTGATCATCGGGCTGGGGCTGCGGGTTGCGGCCCTCGCGGGGCTCGTGGCGGCGGTGGGGGCCGGACGCACGGCCCTGGCGCTGGCGGCCGCGGGCGCCGTGTCGCGCACGGTGGCGCTCGGACTGCAGGTGCGCCTGCCGCCGGCCCGGGTGGACGGCGCCGCCTATGCCACGGGGACGCCGCGTGAGGCGGACTGGTATCGCGCCCTGGCGATGGCGGCGGTGATCGCCATTCTCGCGGTTCCGGCGGGCGGCGTGTTCGGGGTCATCTGCGGTCTCGGCGTCGCAGGCCTGCTCCTGCTTCTGGCCATCCGCTTCGCCGATTCCCATGTGGGTGGGCAGACCGGCGACATCACAGGCGCCACCCAACAGGTGATCGAAATCGGCATGCTCCTCGCCCTGCTCGCGTCCGCCGCCCCATGAACGCGATATCGCCGCCCCCGGCGCTGGAGAGCCCCTGCATCCGGCTCTGCCGCATCGATCCTGCGTCCGGCCTATGCCAGGGCTGCGCGCGCACGCTGACCGAGATCGCGGGCTGGCTCGCGATGAGCGGCGAGCAGCGCAGCGCCGTCATGGCCGACCTGCCCCGCCGCCGGGCGGGCGGAGGCGACGCCGCATGACCTCCCGCACGACGCTCTGGATTCTCCTCTTTTCGATCCTCCTCCTCGGACTGCTGGCGGCGGTGCGCTCCAGCGGCATCGCGGCCGGCACTCTCGACGCGGGCGACTGGGGGGCGCTCGTCGGGCTCTCCATGCTCGCCGCGCTGAGCGGCGCCAGCGTCCTCGGCATGTTCCGCGGCCGGGCCGGCGACGCGCTGCAGGCGGCGATCGCCTGGCTCGCCATCTTCGCCTTTCTCGGCGTCGTCTACACCTACCGCTACGAGTTCGAATTGGTGGCCCGGCGGGTCACGGGCAACCTCATCCCGGGCATGGCCATCGACGGCGTCACGGGTACGCGCGAGGTGACGGTGCCGCGCGGGGGTGGCGGCACCTATGTGGTGCGCGTCGCGCTCAACGGCGCGCGGGCCACCCCCATGCTGGTCGACACCGGGGCCTCGGCGCTGGTGCTGACCGAGGACGACGCCCGGCGGGCGGGAATCAAGGTCGAGGACCTCTCCTTCTCCGTTCCCGTGCAGACGGCGAACGGCCCGTCGCTGACCGCCGCCACGACGGTGCAGATGGTGGCGGTCGGCCCCATCGTCGAGCGCAACGTGAGGGCGCTGGTGGCGCGGCCCGGGGCGCTGACGACCAGCCTCCTCGGCCACACCTTCCTCGACCGGCTGGAAAGCTACGAGGTGCGCGGCGGACGCATGGTGCTGCGCGGCCGCAACTGACGGGACCTGCCGACAGGTCTTGCCACGGCGGGGGCCCCGGCGGCATTGTCCCGCCCCGACAATGAGGTCACGATGAGCCGCATTTCCCGCCGCGACACCCTGACAGCCGGCCTCGGGGCCGGCCTCGCCGCCATCGGCGGCAGCGCGGCCCCGGCCCAGGCGCCGGCCGGCCAGGCCATGGTGACCCTGCTGCTGGTCAACGACATCTACAAGATGGGCGAGGAGAACGGCCGCGGCGGGTTCGCCCGCCTCAACGCCATCGTCAAGGCGGAGCGGGCGCGCGGCGTGCCGCTGCTCTACGTCCATGGCGGCGACATGTTCTCGCCCTCGCTGATGTCGGGCTTCGACCAGGGGGCGCACACCGTCGAACTCTGCAACATCGCCCCGCCGGACGTCTTCGTGCCCGGCAACCACGAGTTCGACTTCGGCCCCGAGGCCTATGCGAAGCGCCGGCGGGAGTCGCGTTTCCCCTGGTACGCCTCCAACATGCGCGCCGCCGACGGCTCACTCCTGCCGGGACACGAGGACGGCCGCATCATCGACTTCGGGGTGGTGAAGCTCGGCGTCTTCGGCGTCGCCCTGCCGAACACGCCGGAGGTGTCCTCCACCGGCGACATCCGGTTCCTGCCGACCATGGAGACGGTGCGGCGCGAGGCGGCGCGGCTGCGCCGGGAGGGCGCCGATCTCATCGTCTGCTGCGCCCATACCGACCGCAAGGACGACGACGAGATCGTCCGCTCGCGCCTCGTCGACGTGCTGCTTACCGGCCACGACCACGACCTCGCCATCACCTATGACGGGCGCACCGTCATGGTGGAGAGTTCGGAGGAAGGCTATTACGTCACCGCCGTCGACCTGACGCTCTCGCGGGTGACCGCCGAGGGCGTGACGCGCACGGTCTTCACGCCCGCCTTCCGGGTCAACGACAGCCGTCACGTGACGCCCGACCCGGAGACGCTCCAGCGGGTGCGGCAGTACGAACAGGTGCTGTCGGAGGAACTCGACGTGGAGATCGCCACGGTCACGGGCGAACTCGACACGCGCACCGCCTCGGTGCGCTCGGGCGAGCAGCCGATCGGCAATCTCGTCGCCGACGCCATGAGGGCCGCCACGGGCGCCGATATCGGCCTGACCAATGCCGGCGCCATCCGCGGCAACCGGATCTATCCCGCCGGCCACCGCTTCACCCGGCGGGACGCCCTGAGCGAGTTGCCCTTCGGCAACCGCACCGTGGTGGCCAAGGTGTCGGGCGCCGACATCCGCCAGGCGCTGGAGAACGGGGTCAGCCAGGTGGAGCAGCGGGCGGGGCGCTTCCCGCATGTCTCGAACCTGACGGCGGAGGTCGATGCGAAACGACCGCCCGGCAGCCGCGTCGTCTCCGTCCAGGTGGGCGGGCAGCCCCTCGACGACGATCGCGTCTACACGGTCGCGACCAACGACTTCATGCTGCGCGGCGGCGACGGCTACACGATGCTGGGCCTCCGGGCCCCCGACAAGGACGTGCAGGGCAAGCTCGTCGCCTCCGACCTGATGACCCATCTGCGGGGCCTCGGGACCGTCGCGCCGCGGATCGAAGGGCGCATCATCCTGAAATGACGGATGGGGGTCGCCAGCGATCCGCCACGATTGGGAGCTAGGCGCGGCGTCCCCAGAGCAGGACGATCCGCCATGACCCCTTCCCCCTCCCGCATGACCCGCCGCACGGTTCTCGCCATGGCGGCAGCCGTCCCTTCCGCCGGAGCGCTGGCGGCGCCGGCCACGGACCGGACCGATATCCGGGCGCTCTTTCGTGAGCACGGCGCGAGCGGCACCTTCGTCCTCCTGGACGCGGCCACGGGCGAGACGACGCTGGCGGATGCTGGCCGGGCCGCTCGGCGCCTGGTGCCGGCCTCCACCTTCAAGATCCCCAACAGCCTCATCGCCTTCGAGACCGGGGTGGTGGCCGATGCCGACACCGTGCTGCCCTATGGCGGTGGGCGCACGTCCAACCCGGCCTGGGCGCGCGACATGTCGCTGCGCGCGGCCATGCCGATCTCCAACGTGCCGATCTTCCAGGAGGTGGCCCGCCGGGTCGATCTCGCCCGCTACCGCGACTGGCTGGCGCGCCTCGACTACGGCAACCGCGACCCCGGGACCGTGGTGGACCGCTTCTGGCTCGACGGACCGCTGCGCATCAGCGCGACGGAAGAGGCACGCTTCAACGCGCGCCTGGCGCAGAAGGCGCTGCCGGCCTCGGAGCGGTCGCAGACGCTGGTCCACGACATCGTGCGGCTGGAGAGCGCCGGCGGCGCGACCCTCTACGGCAAGACCGGCTGGTTCGTGAAGCGCGGCGAGACGTCGATCGGCTGGTGGACCGGCTGGGTGGAGCGCGGCAGCCGCATCCACGCCTTCACGCTGAACATGGACATGCCGGAGATGGCCATGGCCCCGAAGCGGCTGGAGATCGGTCGCGCCGCGCTGAAGCGTCTCGGCGTCTACAGCTGAGGCGCCTGACCTCAGCCGAGGCCGCGGGTCACCAGATCCCAGGTGAAGCGCAGGCAGACGATGAGCAGGAAGATGCCGAAGGAGAGTTCCAGCTTGCGCTTCGGCAGGGCGTGGGCGAGGCGCGCGCCGAGCGGGGCCGTCCACATGGAGGTCGGGATGAAGAGCAGGAACCCGATCAGCGAGACGTAGCCGAGGGCGAAGGGGAACTGGATGGCGGCGACGCCGGGGAACTCCGCCGCCTTCGGCCAGCCGGCGTAGATGTAGCCGAGCGCACCGGGAATGGAGATGAGCACGCCGAGGCCCGAGGAGGTCGCCACCGCGTTATGGATCGAGCGGCCATAGGCCATCATGACGAGGTTGCCGAGCTGGCCGCCGCCGATGCCCATCAGGCTCGACAGGACGCCGATGATCCCGCCAGACGCGATCATGCCGGCCCGGCCCGGCATGCCGGTGCCGAAGTTCAGCTCCTTGCCGGTGAGCAGCCGCCATGCCGACAGGCCCGCGACGAAGACGAAGACCGCCTTGAACACGGCCGGCGGCGCATAGCGCGCCATGAACGAGCCGGCGACGACGCCGAGCACGACCGGAACCGCCCAGGCCCGCAGGATGTCCATGTCGACCGCGCCCTTGGCCTTGTGGGCCTGGAAGGAACGGATGGAGGTGGGAATGATGATGGCGAGCGAGGTGCCGACGGCTAGCGCCATGCGCAGCTCGACAGGGACGCCCACCACGCCGAAGAGCTCATAGAGCACCGGCACGATGACCGCGCCGCCGCCGACGCCAAAGACGCCCGCGAGGATGCCGGTGATGGCTCCGGCCCCGAGAAGCCCGACGGCGAGAATGGCCAGCTGATCGTAGGGAACGCCGAAGAACATGGGGGACATCCGCGCCGCAGTGAGCGCGCGACTTACTCCCTGATGGCCGGGCGCGGCAAGTGCCCGGGACGCGGAGCGGGCCTGCGGACGGGGCCGCTCCCTCTCCGCGCCGGCTGCAACACGGCGGATACAGGGGAAACGGTGGGCCGGCCCGGCGGCGTGCGGCTGCAAAGCGCGGGGCTCACAAGGGCGTCACAGGCGGACGACACCGGCCGGCCGAGAGGGCCACCGGGCGCACCGCTCCAACACACCAGGAGACCGTCAGATGACCCGCTTCAAGACCCTCGCCCTCGCCGCCGTTCTCGCCTGCGCCGCCGGTGGCGCCATGGCCCAGACCGCCGGTGGCGGCGGAAGCGCCGGCGACGGCGGCGGCTCGATCGGCTACGATGCGCCGACCATGGCCATTCAGATCCCCGGCATCCCGCAGGCCCGCGTCGATGGCCAGCGCGACTCGGTGGTCATGTGCCGCTTCGAGGTGATCCGCGGCCACTACTGCGAGTCCGTGCGGACCCGCTGACCGATACTCCGATCGCAGGACAGGGCGGCGACGCGTGCGCCGCCCTTTCGCGTCGCCGGCGCCCGTCAGGCCGCCAGTTCCCGCCCCGCCGGGCGGTTCACGACCAGGTCCAGCGCGCCGCGCAGCACGCGCGCATCGGCGCCGGGCTTCACCGCCTCCACCGACAGGTGCCGGCGGAACTGGCGGGCGCCGGGAACGGCCTGGAAGAGACCGAGGATGTGCCGGGTCATGGCGGAGAGCCGGACGCCTTCCGCGAGCCGCGCCTCGACATAGGGTATGAAGGCCTCGATCGTCTCGGCGAGACCCGCGACAGGGGGCTCGGTGCCGAAGAGCACCGGATCGACATCGCGCAGCAGGGCCGGTGACTGGTAGGCGGCGCGGCCGAGCATGACGCCGTCGAGGCGAACCCCGTCCCGCGGCGCGAGCAGGGCCTCCGCCTCGGCGAGAGAGGCGATGCCGCCGTTGATGGCGATCGGGACCTGCGGCAGCCGCGCCTTGAGGCGGAACACCCTGTCATAGTCGAGCGGCGGGATCTCGCGGTTCTCGCGCGGCGACAGGCCCTGGAGCCAGGCCTTGCGGGCATGGACGATCAGGGCGTCCGCGCCTGCGGCGACGACCGCGTCGGCGAAGCGGTCGAGCCCCGTCTCCGGGTCCTGGTCGTCGATCCCGATGCGGCACTTGACGGTGACCGGCACGGCGACGGCGGCCTTCATCGCCGCGACCGCCCGCGCCACCTGATCGGGCACCGCCATCAGGCAGGCGCCGAACTGGCCGCCCTGGACACGGTCCGACGGGCAGCCGCAATTGAGGTTGATCTCGTCGTAGCCGAAGGCCTCGCCGATCCGCGCCGCCTCGGCCAGGGCGACCGCATCGGCGCCGCCGAGTTGCAGGGCGACGGGATGCTCGGCCGGATCGAAGCCGAGGAGACGCTCGCGGTCGCCATGGATCACGGCGTTGGCGGTGACCATCTCGGTGTAGAGCAGGGCATGGCGCGTGAGGATGCGGTGGAAGAACCGGCAATGTCGGTCCGTCCAGTCCATCATCGGCGCAACCGAAAACCGCCACGGGCTGGAGCTTCCGGACAATTCAGCGTTCATGCGGCTTTCCGTCAGACTCGCGTGGGCACCGTAAAGAATGGGCTCTTCGACATGGGGTATCACTTGCCCCGGCAACGGCAACACGGTCGCCGCTCTCGGGGTCCTGTCATGGTTCCTCAGGTATGGGTATCACCGGGAAAAGCAAACGCAAAAAGCCCGGTGCCGTGGTCCGTCCGGTGACGCCGCTCGCCCGGGCAGTCCAGCGATCATGAACGCTTCGCCGTTGCCGCCCACCCGCTTCACTCGGGAGGATCGAGAATTCCCAGCGGCACGAGTTCCGGCTCATGATGCTGGCGGCAGTAGAAGACGTCGAATGTCCGCGTCTCGCCGGTCGTGCGGTTCAGCGATTCAATGTCGAGCGTCAGGCCGTTCCCGCGCGCCTTGATCACCTGCCTGACCCTCACTGTGGGCGCAGGCTGCACGTCGCTCAGGACACGGCAGCTCAGTTCCAGCTCCCACCGGGGCGCGGCCCCTTGCCGCGAGAGAATCCGGCACGTCGTCGCATGGTGCGCGACGGTCTCGTGGGGGAACTCCGCGTGCCGGCGACGATAGCTGACCATCAGTTCATTGGCTGCGCGGCAGGTGGTGAAGTAGCCCCACAGGCCGATGAGGCTCCGCCGTTCCGGGAAGCCGTCGGCGAGTGCCTGTCCGGTGAGGCCGAGCGCCCCGGCGACGAGGGCCCCGAAGCCGGCGAGGCCGCGCCCGAGGCGGGATCGGCCCGGGCGGCGTGCCAACACGGCATCCCGGACGGTCATGCGCGGACCTCCCGGCGTGCCGTGCGAAACCAGGCCTGCGCGACGTCGCCGTGCAGCATGAAGCCGGCGAAGCCCATGGCGAAGAGGAGAGGCGCGACGAGGGTCGGGACCATGCCGAGGGAGGTCAGCACCGGCAGCGATCCGGACAGGGTGAGCAACGGCACCAAGATCGTGCTGGCATTGACCGAGAGCGCCCAGAGGATGGCCAGAACCGCAAGGATGCGAGGAGCCCAGGCCGCGCGGAGGACGAAGGCGGCCACGAACACGACCGAGAAGACGAAGATCAGCACCGACGGGATCGCCAGCACCACCATGTACGGCCTCGGCGGAGAGAGGACGGCGACGAGAGCGCCGATCACGAGCCAGCCGATCTGCAGGACGTTGGAGATGGTCAGCACACCGTTCAGATGAAGGACGACCACGGCACCGACGAACGGCAAGAGGATCAGCGCGGCGCAGATGACCGCCATCGCAGACAGGATGAAGCCCGGTCTTGCACGCGGCCCGGGGGTCGGCGGCGGATCGCGATGGGGGATCGGCGCCATCTCAGCGGTCCATCGCGAAGGCGCGTAATTCGATCGGCCGTCGGGCGGCCGTGTCGATGACGCACCGGACCTGCCACCGAACCATCGACACCGACCCGCCCCCCATGCCCCATCCTCCGCTGGTCCCGGGTCTCCGTATGGAGGGCGTGCGCCTGAACACGCTGTGCGCTGGCGCACAGCCGGAACGGGATGGGGTTCATTCGGCCGGGCTCATGGCGATGAATAGGTCCTGATCCACTCGGATGGCGGGAGCCCGATACAGGCCGGCATGTCGCGGCGCTCCAGCAGGAACCACGCTCTGCCGTCCCAGCCCCAGGCGCGCTGGACCCCGCAATCCTCGCGGGCCGGCGGGCCGGACCGCGCCCGGAGGATGCCGAAGTCGAAGTCGAACACGCTGTCCGCGAGGCCGTGTTCGCCCGCCTTCAGCTGGCCGCGATCCGCGTCCGGCAGTTCCAGCGGAGACGGGAGATCCATCACGCCGGCAGCCTGGTACCAATGGATGGTCAGGGTCGTGCCGGCGCGGCATGGCACGGCCCACAAGGTCACGTCTCCCGGCAGCGCGAATTGCCGATAGGGCATGGAATCGGCCGTGGACGGACATTTCCGCGTCACGCGCTCGATGCCGGGGGAGCCGGAGGGGATGACCTCCCGGGCGGGAAAAGCGCGCCGGCGCTCCGGCTGCGGCTGCCCGGCGTGAAGCGAAGGCACGCCTTTCCCGACAGTGGCTTGCCGCAGGAGATCGCCCCGCGTCTGCGCGAGATGCGTCCAGGCCACCAGAAACGCCGACGTGTCGATCGTCGTGCCGGCACCATCGCCCGGCGATGTCACGACGATGCGCCGTCCCTTGCCCAGGGCGTCGAGCCAACGGGCGCCCTGCATGTCCGGGAGGGTGATCCGCTCGCCGTGCAGTTCCATCCTGTCTGCCGCCTCCCCTGCCGTGGGGCGGAGGCCATTGGCGCAGAGAACGCAGGTCACCGTGATGGGACGGGAGGCGGGATCGCCGTTCGGCAGGGGAACGATCGCGAATTCAAACCCGCTGAGCGAGGTCCGGTCCACGCCGATGCGGAGCACCACGGCCGGCGCGGCGGGATTCCGGGCGGCTTCGGGTATTCCCAGGGCCGTGCATTCGGCCTTGTTGTCGCATCCGACGATCCAGTTGCCGAAGGTGCGAAGGTCCGCCCGCACGGGCGCGGCAGAGCTGACCGCGACCATCCAGAGGGCAAGGCCCGAGGCTGCAGACAGCGACGCGCGACGCGGCATGGGGCCACTCCTTTCAGGGTTCGTCGACGGCAGAGCATGACGATGTCGGACCGCCGGCCATGTGCAGTGCTCGCCCACGTCCCCTCGACGCCCTCGCGATACGTGAACGATTCATCTGCGGAGGCCGGAGTGAGACGGACGGTGGAAGGAGCGCCCGGAACCGACGATGGCTTCGGCAATGGTCCGCGCATTGTGCGCTGGCGCACGCGGCGTGGTGGCGCGCCGTGCTTGTGTCGACGTCGTGCCGATGGCCGATCCGGTCCGTCCAGTCCTCGTGGAGATTGCCCCATGACCTTCGCTTCGCAGGTTCGCCCCGCTGCCCTCGCGGCGGCTGCCCTCCTCACCCTGCTGGCGGTCTCGCCCGCCAGCGCCTATGCCGTCATCTGCAAGAGCGGCCGCTACGACATCGACTCCCGGGACGAGGCGCAGCTGCGCAGCGCCTTCGGCACCAGCTACTGCACGATCCGGCGGTTCAGCTACCGGTCGGACGCCGAGAACTTCTCGCGGAACAACAACATGCGTCCCGGCACGTCCTGCTCGTGCCGATAGGAGCGGGTGCAGGTGATGGATGGCGCGGGGCGGACTGACCGAGCCGGTGCGTCCTCAGCGCCTTACCCCAGCTCCTGCATCTTCAGGGCGATCCGCTGACGGATCGCCTCCGGGTCGGGCAGGATGAGCCCTCCCCGCGCCTTCTGCATCAGGCCGTCCTGCTCCATGGTGCGAAGCTCTCGGGTGATCTGCTCGCGTCGACACCCGATGCGGGCGGCCAGCACGTGATGATAGGGCGGCGGAGAGACGATCCGTGCCGGGGATCCCCGGGAGCGCTGGATCGAGAGCCGGATGAGCTCGGCGTAGAGGTTGTGGCGAATGTCGAGGACGGCGTGTTCGAGCAAGCGGGCATTGAGGTCGCGGACCCGCCGGGCGAGCAGCACCATCACCCGCTCCGACACTTGCGGAGACGCCTTGAGGATCTCGCGGAACAGCGCCGCCCCCACGATGCAGATGGTCGTCCGCGTCAGCGCCGTGACGTTCGCCGACCGCGGCTCGCCGTCGATGGCGGCGAGTTCCCCGAAGAACTGTCCCTCCCGAAGATCGGCCAGAATGAACTCGCGACCGCCCGTCGTTCGCAACTGGATGCGGACCTCGCCGGCGATGATGAAATAGACATCGCTCGAGGGATCGTCGAAATCGATGATCGTCTGGCCCTCGTCGACCTTCTTCCAGACGCAACGGTGGTCGAATCGCGAGAGGTCGAGGTCGCTGATGCCCTGGAAGATGCCGACCTGCGCGATCGATGCCATGCCAACGTCCCGCTTCATCGGCGCCCCAGGGTCGCGCGGCGGCTGCTCGGCGGCAAACCCGTGCAACATCCGCGACGCATTTTTTGCCAAGGCGGGGTGCAAACTGGCAAGACCACGCGAGGATGACGTATCCGTGCCCGCAAGGGCATCGGCCGACCGCGCGTGAACGCCATGAGACCACCCCTCAAGCGCAAGATCACCGCCATCATGGCGGCGGACATCGCCGAATACACCCGGATCACCGCCGAAGACGAGGACGAAACGCTCTCGCGGCTCGACGCCTATCGTCAGGTCTTCGACGATCTGGTGGTGCGGGCGGGCGGCCGCGTCTTCAACAGCGCCGGCGACAGCGTCATGTGCGAGTTTCCCAGCGCCGTCGAAGCAACGCGCTGCGCGATCGACATCCAGGAATCCTTCCGCACCCGCAACCTCTCCTATCCCGCCCATCGGCAGATGCATTTCCGCATCGGCATCTCGATCGGTGACGTGGTCGAGCGCGATGGCGACCTGCTGGGTGATGTGGTCAACATCGCGGCGCGGCTGCAGGCGCTCGCCGAACCGGGGTCCATCTGCGTCTCCCGCAGCGTGCAGGAGGCCGTCGCCAACAAGACCTCGGTGCCCTCGCTCGACATGGGCCATCGCGAGGTGAAGAACCTGCCCTATCCGGTGCACGTCTTCCGGATCGACGTGAGGCGGCCGGCCGGCGCGCCGGCAGGACCCTCCAGCGTGACAGCCCAGGCCCCGACGGCCCGCCGACCGGCCGCCCTGTGGGTGCTGGCCGGGATCGTCGTCGCCGCCACCGGCGCCAGCCTGCTGTGGATCAGCCGTTCCCGAAGCCCCGTGGTGGCCGATGCTCCAATCCCGGCCATCGCGTCGCCGGGCCTGTCACAGGTGCCGCCAGATCGCTCATCCCCGCCCGGCTCCGATGGTCTCACCCCCGGCACGGCGGGATGGACCGAGCGCTACCAGAGCGCCCGCCGGCTGGAGGAGCATGGTGATGTCGGTGCGGCCCGGCGGGAGTATGCCGCCCTCGTTCGCCTCGGGACGGAGGCCATCGACCCGGCGCTCCGCCTCGCGTCCCTCATCCGAACCCGGGAGGGCGGAGATCCGGAGGCCGACGCGGCGGACCTGACCGGGGGACATGGGCGAACGGTTGCCCTGGTCGATGCCCTGACGGCCGACGGCGCCGAGCGCCTGCGACGGCTGGAGGCGATCGCGACGGCCGATCCCGACTTCGTCCCTGTTCACTACCTCGTCGCAGCGGAGCTGTCGGGAGCGCGCCAGGAGAGCCGGACGCTTGCCGGCCAGCGCCGCGAGCGCGATGCACTCGACCGCTTCCTCGCCGCCAGCCAGGAGGGGGCGCTGGCGCGCTTCCTCCTCGACCCCGCGACGCGGGCGTCTTGGATGGAGCGGGCCCGGGACCGACAGGTCGTGCTGGCAGGGCTCTTCGCCGGAGGACGCGACCGCCCGTCCATGGCCTTCACGCCCACCACGTCCGGCTGGACGGGCACCATCGCCCTGCCCGAGCCTGCCGTCGACATCGAGTACCGCTTCGGCGACTCAGGCCCGTTCCGGTCGACGGGCCTCATGCAGGTCGTCGACCCGCGCACGGGACGGCCCATGCCGAGGCCGACCATCGCGTTTGCCCACCGGCGCGACGCCGCCGAGATTGCCCTGCGCTACGTCGATGCCGCAGGGGCGGTCTCGCCGGTCACCACCATCGCATTCGAGCCGGCGGCAGCCCTCCAGCGCGGCATGAGGGACATTCTCCAGGGCATCGCCTCCTCCTGGGCCGTCTTCGGCACCGACCAGAACAGCGACAAGGTCTACCTGACGGCGCTCATCAGCTATCGCTGCGCGATCGAGAAGGTCGAGATCGGCTTCGACGGGCAGGCGCCGGTTACGGTCTTCCCGCTGCCGCCCTGTGACTCCGGCCAGCCCTTTGGCGTTCCCGCCGGAGCGCGCCACTTCCTGGGCCTCGCTCCCTCGGTCGGCAGCGTCACGGTCAGGCTGACATTCGTCGGCGGAGACGTGTCCGAGGTCGCGACGTTCGCCCGTCCGCCCCGTCGCTAGCGTCGGAGGCGGCGATCCGTGCAGCCTCCGGCCTTGTGCGCGGGCGCACATGCTCGCCGCCGTCCAAGCCCCACCATGGGGGCGAACGGGGGACGGAGGGGCCGGCTGGCGCCCCCGACGACCGTTCGATCGGCCGCGGCGGTGTGAGGGACGTCCCATGAAGGTCCGCAGGACTGTGGTGACCGCGACCGTTCTCGCTGCAGCCTGTCTGGGACTCGCCATTGGCGCGACCGTTGCGAGCGACGAGCCGGGGCTTGCCCTGAGGCTTCGCTGCTGGCTCGGCCCTCCCCTGCCGGCCTGTCACGCGTTCGCACGGGAGCGGGAAAACCGGGCCCTCGAAGCGGTGGAGCAGGAGCTGCGCGATCTGCAAAGGCTTCCGCCACCCGTCCGTTTCGATCCTGGCCCGGAAACCACCGTGCCCTCCCCGCCCTGACGAGCGGGAGGTCGGCACATCTCCATCGGGCCCAGCGGGGCTCACACGGCACCATGGGTGACGGCCACGGCCCTGGCGACCAGAGGCATGGCCTCGGCGGGCGACCACGACGGGTCGATCAACGTCACGGAGCGCCGGCGGGTCACGGTGCGCAGGGGATAGCCGTCATAGACGAAGGAAAAGGTCCGGGTGGCGTGGTTGGCGGAGGCCCCTTCCGGGACCTCGGTCGTGCAGAAGCCCGCTCTCCGTTCGGCGGCGCCGAACTCGTCGATCGCGCTCGGCAGCAGGACCCATCCGAGACAGGGATAGATGGGGGCGGTGAAGCCCGGGCCGAGCGCCGGGACCGAACATTGGCTGTCGCAATGGAGCCAGATGCCGTCCTGCGGCGCATAGCCGTTCCACGGCAGTTCGGCGCCGATGGCCGCGCCATACCCGGTGATCACGAAGCGCAGTTCGTCGATGACCGTCGTCTGGTGGGCATGTTGGTTCTGGTTCAGGTCGTAGCCCCAGGCCTGCAGACCCTGATGGTCGATGAAGCGGACCAGATCGGCCTCCGTCACCACCCGCGTGACGAAGGCGATGGCGAAGGCCGAGGGGTCCTGCCGGATGAAGACGCCGTCGTCGGCCCGAGGGGCAAAAGGGCCCGACGACAGCGCAGCCAGGCTTTGCTGGCGGAAGCCGCACCCCTGCAGCGCTCGCGCGAGGGCGAGCGACAGGTCCACCGGCGCAGAGACCGTGGGGCCTTTCCGGGTGCCCGAACGCCTGGAGCCCACCCGATTCCTCCTGAGACCGTGGAGCGGAACCCAGCCCCTCTAGGCCGCGGCAGGAGCCCGGCCTGTGCGGCAGCGCACACCCTTCCCTCCCGGACAGGCCTAAACCGACCGGGATCGCCGAGGTTTTCGACGCTGCGACCTGCGCGTCGGCCCGGACATCCGGCAGAGGGGGAACAGACGGTGCAGGACCTGATCCAAATCGCTCGCAATTCGTGGATCGTGATGCTGGCGGCGCTCGCCATCGTGGTGGGCCTCGGCATGGTCGGCTACGGCATGGTGTCGGGCCCGCCCGCGCGCAGCAGCCTCCAGGTGGTGGAGGGCACGATCAGCGAGGCGTCACGGGTGACCCGCCGGAGCCGCCGGACGGGGACGACCTCCGGCTACTACGAGTTGACGCTGAAACCCCGGCTGAGCGCCACCGAGCTGAAGTTGCGCGTTCCCACCATCGAGATATCGGAGTCGGATGTGCGCTCGCTGATCGGCGGACCGGTCCGGGCGGAGTTCGACTCCGAGCACGATGTCTATGTGCTGAGCCGCGGGAGCCGGGAGGTCCTGACCTATGCCAACACGCTGGAACGCCGCAATCTGAACCTGCGCCAGTACCATGTCGACGGCATCGCGCTGATGATCGCCGGCGCCGTCGCCCTCGCCATCGGCCTCGCCCTCGGATATCGCAAGAGGCGGCGCGAGGTGGCCGACAACGCATCAGCCGTGTCGCACTAGGGCGCGTCCTCCGGCGACCGCGCACAGGGTCTCCTTCGGAAGGTGGGTCCCGCGACCCACCCGGACGGTCGACGAGCAGAAGGCTGAGGCGATTGGCTGCCACCCTCCCACTCCCGATCGCCAACCGGTGGACAGGCCTGTCGAACAGCCTGCGCGTCCGCCTCGCGCGCCAGGTCGACCGCGCCGAGACCGCCCGACGGATCGAAGCCCTGTTGCGGGAAAACGGGCCTCCCTTGGCCTACGAGGTCTTCGACCGGTCCTTCGATCTGTGTCCGCCCGGCACACCCGGCCCCTCGGGATTTCCGGACATCACGGTCGTCATCGGCGACGCCGAGCATGACCTCTTCTTCGTCGCACAACGAGAACGCGGGGCGCTGCGCCGCGTTTCCGTCCATGAGTCCATCCTCGACGCCGCGGACGACTTCATGCGGCGTGCGACCGATGACGCCGGCCCCTCCGAATCGGGCCGCATCGTCGCGCTCGTCAGCGGACTGTGACCCTGTCGGGCCGCTGGTTCGAGAACGGCTGCGCGAAGCGGACACCCGACGCGCCTCCTGCTGCCGACCGTGGCCATGCCGCTGCCCATCGCCCTGCCGAGCCTCGAGCGGACGCGTCGCCTGACGTGACGGCGGCAAAGGCTCGCCAGCCGCCGGAGGCTTGGTTTGGCCGGATTACCGGATCTTGCCGATGAGGCCGCCGCCCCGGTCCGAGATGAGGCCGCCGCCGCGATCCGAGATGAGGCTGCCGCCGCGTTCCGAGATGAGGCCGCGGCGGGTGTTGACGCCCGGCTGCAGGACCGGTCGGGTCGCGGGAGGCTGCTGGACGATCCGAGGCTGGGCGACGGGTGCCGTCGGCCGCGGCGCCTGGTAGCCGGGCGCACCGGGCATGCGGCGCGGGTTGTTGTCCCAGGGCGCGCAGCCGGACACCCAGACGTTGACGTACCCGCCGCACCCTGCGGCGAGCGCAGGGGCGCTGGAGGTCAAGGTCGCGGCGACGAGCGCGGCGGAAGCGAGGAAACAGGCTGTCCTCATCGTCGGGTCCTCCCGAGGGCTGGAACTCCGGAGCGCTGACGGTACGGACGCACGAGCGCCCGGGCGCTCCTCACGGATGCACGACGTCGATCTCGTAGAAGGCCCGCAGGTTTCGGAGGGTGGGGTCACGGGCCGCGTTGTCCTGGCTCGGCAGCACCGGCAGGATGAAATAGGACAGACGCGACTGGCCCCGCACGTTGGCGATGGTCCGGGCCGCCTGGGCCAGCACGGGATTGACGCAGGTGCCCTGCAACGTCCTGCCCTCCGGGCATATGGCCTGAGGCTGCTGGGCCGTCGCCGCCTGCGGCGCCATGGCCAGGGCGAGAGCGAGAGCGAATGCTGCGGTGAGGGTGCGCATGGGGTGCCTCAGAACGTGATGTTGCCGCCGAGGGACACGGTCCACCCGGTGAACGACAGGGCGGGAATGGCGCTGCCGGGGATGACGCCGCCGAAGTCGATGTCCGGCCGGCTCGACTGGTTGACCCAGAAGTGCTCGAAGCGACCGGTGATCGCGGCGTTCGGCGCCAGCTGATAGCGGGCGGAGCCGCCCAGGCCCCATTTCGTCTTGGCCGGGATGAACTGGAACGCCGTCGGGATGTAGGCGTTGGCGTCGCGGTTGAACCACGTGCCGTAGACGCCGAGCGTCCAGTCCTGTGTCACCCGCCAGGAATGATCGAGGCGGAGCCGCAGGGCGTTGCTGTTGGAGTTGAAGGCCTCGCGCTGGAACTGGTTCAGCGCCAGGATGAAGTTGGCGTTGGACCGGGTGTGGCTGTAGGCGGCGGTGAAGGTCGTCTGGTGCTCCGGGCTCCAGGTGTAGGCGGCGGTGCCGGTCAGGGCGAAGGAATCGCCCTGGATGACGGCGAGACCGCCGTCGATCCGCGTCGCACTCGTGTAGGTGTAGGTCGCCGCGGCGCGCAGCAGGAGAGCCCCCATGAGGTGCGCCAGCTGCGCCGTGCCCGAGGTCGACGCACCCGGCTGGATGCGCGTGTCCGGCCCGCCGAAAATGTCGGTGGGGTCGCGTGTGAAGCCGCCGCGATGGGTATGGCTGACGCTGAAGGTCGCCATGGAGTTCTCGCCGATCGGCACGTTGGCGCCGAGGGTCGCTCCGAGGTTGAAGCCCTCGCCGAAGGTCGGAACCTCGACGAGATCGGGATCCATGCGGGCGAAGGCCGACGTCCCGTTAAGATAGGCGCTGCCCGTGGGCAGGTTGGCGTTGAGCGCGAAGAAGGGCTGGATGCCCGGGGTGCCGAGCCAGGTGACCGTGCCCGAGACGACGGTGTCGGTCATGGTCCGGACCGAACCGACGAGACCGCCGCCCGCATTCTGGCGGGCCTCGACGAAGCCGGTCCGGGCGAGGAGCTCAAGTTTGAGATCGGGATTGACGAGCCCGGTCAGCGCCATCGCCATCGGCATGTGGAACAGCGAGCCGCGGGCCGGCGTGCCCGGCGCATAGCTGTTGGGGAAACCGCGCGGCCCCGACCACGAGGTGTAGCGGGCCTCGGTATCGAAGACGAGCGCCCATCCCGACGACACCTGCACGGCCGTTCCGACGGGCTGGGCCGCCAGGTCCACCGCCCAGGAGGGGAGAGTGATTGCCGCGATCCCGAGTGCGGTCACGTAACGCTTCACCACGGAGGCTTCTCCAATCTCAGACACCCACACGGCATCGCATCGGCCTCCAGGGCAGACAAGTCCGATGTTGGCTCAGTGAGCTATTCAACGACGCATGTGGTTTCTGTGCATCACTTCCGGCCTCGTCCACGGCCGAGCGGGCCGCGGCGCCCGTGCGTCACCGCCGCATGGTGCCGCCGCGCGCGCCCAGTCCGTAGTCGGAGATGACGCCGCCCCGGTTGTTGCTGATGAGGCCGCCCCCGTGGTCACTCACGATGCGGCCGCCGGTCACCGTCGGCGGCGGCACGAACCGCGTCGGCGGCGCGGCGAGGCGCGGCTGGGAGGTCACCGGCGCCGTCAGGCGCGGCGGGACGTAGCCCGGCGCGCCCGGCATCCGACGGGGATTGTTGTCCCAGGGCGCGCAGCCGGAGACGAAGACGTTGACGTAGCCGCCGCAGCCGGCCGCCTGAGCAGGCTGTGGCAGAGCCACCGCCGCGAGGGCGACGATGCCGACGAGGCCGCCGGCCACGCAGTCCGAGAGATGCTTCATGGCCATGATCCTCAGCGACGCATCGTGCCGCCGCTGTTGCTGACGAGGCTGGCTCCGTCACGGGCGATGACGCCACCACGGTTGTTGCTGATCAGCCCACCGCCCTGGTCGGAAATGAATCGGTTGCCCGTCGTCGGCTGGACGATCCGCGGGGCCGGAGCCGGGGCCGCAATGCGCGGCGTCGTCGGACGCGGCGCCACATAGCCGGGCACGCCGGGCATGCGGCGGGGGTTGTTGTCCCAGGGAGCGCAGCCCGACACGAACACGTTCACATAACCGCCGCAGCCAGCCGCCTGAGCGTCGGGTGCCTGCAGGAGCAGCGTTCCGCCCGTCAGGGCAACTGCCGCCATCGCCGAAAGCCTCATGGATCCCTCCCTGTCGCCGTGACGCCGATCCCAGCGATGTCGCACACCGCTTCCGTAGGCGTCACCGCCTACTTGTAAAACATAATTGCGCAAACATCAGTCGTCAATTGTCTATTACTTCGCTTTTTTGCTCTTTTTCTTCAGTTTTCGTCATCGCCTTTGAATGTTTACTATTGTACTTCCGCAGAATAATGCGGACATCTGAAGCTCATTCGATGGCTCTACATACTCTCTCCATCGCGTTTCAGAGGAGCGTCGGCAGTTTCGCTTCAGACAGATATCGTATTTCGCGGAACACCATCTTTATAGCTCACTGAGCTATACATATCCCTTCGCCCAGAGTGGCATCGCGATACCGCGGGTCGTTCGGTTGCATTTCGGCTCATCGGTGAGCGGGAGGGAGATGCGGACGGGACAGGAGGGGGCCTTTTCTGCGAGCCGGGTGAGCCACATTGCCTCACGGCGGACGCCCATCGCCCGCTTGCGTGCATCGGGCCGGGCCGGCTATGTCGGGCGCGAGTTGCACCCCGCGCCCCCGCACGGGCAACCGGCGCCGTTCGCCGTGTCAGGGGATCGGTGCCTGGGGGTCCGGCGCGGTCGTGCCGCGTTTCCAGCATGCAGGCTGCCGATGGCGACCAGGACAATCCAGACGGCCCTCTTGGCCCGGCTCGTCGAGCAGACGAGCCGCGCGATCCACTCGCGCGGTCACAGCCATGGGCTGTTTCCGGCGCAGTGGACCGCCCTGCGCTATTTCGCGGGCGCCGAGCCCGGTCTGCGCAGCGCCAGCGCCCTCGCCGCCTACCAGGGCATGGCCTTCGGCCCCGTGTCCCGCACGGTCCGTACGCTGATCAGCAAGGGGCTCCTCAAGAAGAGCGAGACGACGCGCGGCCGGTTCGAGCTGGTCGAGGTGACCGAGGCGGGACAGGCCCTGCTCGGCAAGGACCCGATGCTCGGCATGGTCGAGGCGCTGGAGGGACTCTCCCCGTCGGACCGCAAGGTGCTCGCCCTGGCGCTGGAAGCGGTCCTGTTGCGCCTGCAGGGCGCCGACGGTGAGGAAGGCCTCACCCCGGAGGCCTGAGCCCTTCCACCAGGGCCACGAGGCGGCGGTCGTCGAAAGGCTTCACGAGGACGTGGTCGGCCCCCCAGACCTCTGCCAGCGATCCCGCGAGCTCGATCGACAGCTTGGGGCCGCCCCCGGTGATGACGATGACCCGGGGGGCGTCGGGGCGCTCCCTGACCTGCTTGATCAGGCGAAGCCCGTCGCCGTCCGGCATCCAGATGTCGGTCACGATGACGTCGAAGTCGCCGCCCTCGACACAGGCCAGGGCCCGGCTGCCGCTGGAGGCCGTGCTCACCGTATGGCCGGCCGCCTCGAGAGCGGCGGCGATGGACACCTGCATGGCAGGAACGTCGTCAACCACGAGTATGTTCATCCCTTGCCTCCCCTTCCCGGGCGGTTGGCTCCGCTCGCGGCAGCATGATCGTCACGCACGTCCCCTTGCCGGGCACCGACGCGATCTTCAGCTCGCCGCCCCAGCTGGACGCAAGCCCGTGCACGATGGACAGTCCAAGTCCAGTGCCCTCGCCGAGCGGCTTGGTGGTGAAGAAGGGCTCGGATGCCCGCGACAGCACCGCCTCGTCCATGCCGACGCCGTCGTCGGCGACGGCGAGCTCGAACGTCCTGCCGGAGGGCCCCTCGGCTGCGGCGTAGGTCAGGCGGACGACACCCCCGCCGCTGGTGGCATGAACGGCGTTCGTCACGAGATTGGCGACGACCTGGAACACCTCGGTCACCGGAACCACCGGGCCCTGGTCGGTTCCGATCCGTGCGTCCAGCGTCGCCGACGCGGGGACCAGCGCCCGCACCTCGTCGATGATGACGGCGAGCGCGGTGCCCACAGGCGCCCGCTCACCCTCGCCCGGCACGGGCCGCACGGAGGCCAGCAGAGCCGAGACGATTTCGGCGGCCCGCAGGCCGGACGCGCGCACGATCTCCAGCCAGCGCCTCCGTTCGTCGCTCTCGGCGAAGGATTCTCCCGCCCGGCGGCTGAGGTTGATGACGGGATGGAGGAGGTTGTTGATCTCGTGGGCGACACCGCCGGCCATCTGTCCGATCGCCGCCATCCGCCGCTGCCGGTTGCTCCGTTCGGCTTCCACGACCTCGTCCGTCACGTCCGATACGATACCCCGCCAGCCGCCCCCCGCGATGGGCACCGCCGAGAGGTGCAGGTGGCGGACCCCGCCGGCGGCGTCCCCCCGCAGCAGGGGCGCCCGCGAGAGGCCAGCCCCCGCCTTCAGACGGGCCGGGCCGTCCTGCTCCAGCACCGCCTGGATCGGCTGGCCGATGGAGAAGCCTGCCAAGGCGCAGGCCGGGCCCGAGGCGAAGGTGATGCGCCCGGACGCGTCCGTTTCCCAGAAGCTGTCCGATGCGCTCTCGGCAAAGGCCTGAATGCGGGCGGCGTTCTCGGCGACCGCCCGGGTGAGGGCGTTCTGCCGGGCGCGGATGTCGTTCGCCGCCGCGATGCCGACCAGCAGCAGCGAGGTCGCGAAGGCCGGGTAGAGAAGATTGATCAGGATGGGGTTGAAGCCTTCCTGCGGGACGAGATCGGGCATGAGCCGGGCGATGCCCGTCGCCAGCGCCGGTCCCCAGCACAGGACGAAGACGAGCGAGCGGCGCAGCTCCACCCTCGCCGTCGCCACGACCAGCGACAGGACGGTGACGATGGTGGTGAGGCCGATGACGGGGCTGAACCGCCGCAGGAGGGGCGACCCGAGGGCCGTCGCGACGGCGGCCGCCATGGTCAGGGCCACCAGAAGGGCGACGGCGACCTCCACCACGCGCGCGGCCCGCGGAAAGCTCTCGCGCACGTGCAAGGCCCGGACCGCATAGAACAGCGAGGTCGTGTAGATGGCGAAGGTCGCCGTGATGGACACGACGCGGGACAGATCCGCCGCCCCCGGAATGATGTAGGTCTCGATGAACGCCTGGTCTCCCATGATGTGGCAGACGAAGCTCAGGGTCAGGATGGCGAGGGCGCCCGTGGTCGGGTCACGACTGGCGATCGCACCGGCGGCGAAATAGACCAGCAGCGCCAGGAGAACACCGAAGATCACGCCGAAGAACATGGTCTCGGCGGCATAGGTGGTCAGATAGCTCGAGGCGTTCTGGGCCCAGACGGCCGCCCGCATCGACGAGGGTGTGTGGAAGCGGATGAAGACCGTCTCGCCGCGCGCCGCGTCCGGCAGCGCAACGGTCGGATAACGCGTCGACAGCAAGGCCGTTTCGGCCGGCACTCCCAGACGCCAGCTCCGCGTCTCGAGGCCGTCGGCGCGGGGCCAGTAGAGGTCGAGGGTGCGGACGCGGGCTTCCCGCAGGGTGAGCACGACCGAGCCGCCGTCCGTCGCAAGCTCGCGCGGCACGACGAAGCGCAGCCACATCGCCGCATGGGGGCCGTGGGCGGCGCCGTAGTTCGCCGCCCTCACGCCGTCGGCGCGCGTGAAGCGGGCGGCACCGGCCGGACCGGTGACATCGGCGATCGTCAGCGTTCCCGGCAGGTCGACGAGGAAATCCGCACGGGGTCCGACGAAGACGCTGGAGCTCGCGCAGGCGGGTCCCGCCAGGAGCATGGCGACCACCATCGCGACCGCCGCGACGACTGCGTTCAGCTGTTTTCGTGCGCAGCCCGCGATCCCCATTCCATAGGAATAGACTCGCGAAGAACACGAATCCATCTTCAATTGCTCGGTGAGCTACCGCGCAATGGCGCTGTTTTTCGTCGCCTGCAACCCGAATGCAGCCGCGGCGATGACCCGGACGGCCGGCCCCTGGACCCGGTTTTTTCTCCGCCAGACCTCTATCCGCGATGCCGAGCGGCGCGCCCGTGCGTTGGACCCCGAGGAGAAAGGTCGATGCACCACGTCACTGTCGCCATCGCAGTCCTCGGCATTCTGGTCATCGCAGGCATGGCGGTCTTCGCGATCGCCGGCTAACGCATCAGTCCGGCCGCCCGCAGCGCATCCTCGATGACCTTGCCGACGCCGGCAGCCGATGCGCCGCCCTGCCAGGCGGGGACGGGCGCCTCGTCGGCAGGTCGCGTTGACCGGGCCGCCGGTCGCTCCGAGCGGTCCTCCGCCGGCACGGACAGTTCCGTTCCCGGGGTTGTCAGTTGCCAGAAGCGGGCGATGTGGCGGGTCGAGGAGATTCCCGCATCCAGCATGAAGGCGCCGGGCGCCCCGAGGTCGTCGGCACCGTCGAGCGGCGTGCCGTGGCCCATCCCGGTGATCTCGTAGGCCTCGATCCGTGCCGTGCCGGCGGCATCGCGCCAGACCCGCTGCCGATGCCGGCCGAGGACGTTGTGTTCGGAACTCTCCCGCGCCAGACCATGCAGACCGCGCCATTGGCCGACGAGGGCGTCCATGTTGGCGGGCGCGACGGTCGCGTCGGCGGTGCCGTGCCAGAGCGACAGCGTGGGCCAGGGTCCGTCATGCCGGGATGCCCGGCGAACCGTCGCCTCGAGCCCCCGTTCGGACGGCAGGCCCTGGCCGCGCATCCGCTCGAAGGCCTCGGACACCGAACCCGCGCATCCGAACGGCAGGCCGGCGATGATGGCACCGCCGGCGAACATCTCGGGATAGGTCGCCAGCATGGCGGCGGTCATGGCGCCGCCGGCGGACAGCCCGGTGATGTGGATCCGCGTCCGGTCGAGCCCGTGCCCCTGCACCACCGCATCGACCATGCCGGCAATCGAGGCGGCCTCGCCGGAGCCGCGGGTGACGTGCTGGGGCGCGAACCAGTTGAAACAGAGGTTCGGGTTGTTGGGCCGCTGCTGCTCGGGAAACAGGAGGGCGAAGCCGTGGCGGTCGGCGAGCTGCGACCAGCCCGACCCGTGATCGTAGCCGGCGGCGGTCTGGGTACAGCCGTGCAGGGCGACGACGAGGGGCGCGTTCCGCGCCAGGTTGGCCGGGACGTAGACGTGGGCGCCGAGCGCGCCGGGATTGGCGCCGAAGTCGGTCAGCCGCGACAGCCGGGAAACCGGCGGCGGATGGGCGCCAGCCAGTCCGCGGCCCGATTTCAGGCGGGCGATCGTGTCGGAAATGCTGCGCATGCGGCTGTCCCCTGCGGTCATGCCGATACAGCGATGACGTGATCCCAACTGCCCGCCGTGCACTATGTTGCACTGCAAGATGGAATTGTTTCAAGCGGGATCGGCGGAGATCCCGCGCCAGAGCGCCTCGGCGGCCGCCCCCAGCGGCCCCACCGGCCGGCGGAGCACGATCTGCAAGGGAATGGTCCAGCGATCGACCCCCGAGGCGCTCACCAGCCGCCGGCCGCGCAGACTGTCGGAGACGAGCGACAGCGGCAGCCAGGCGATGCCGCGGCCGTCCTCGGCGAGGCGCAGCAGGGCCGTCGCCAGCCGCGCCTCCAGGACCTTCGTGACCCGGGGCGCGGCGCTGCACGCCCGCCAGTCGGCCGCCAGGATCCTGCCGAGGCCCGACTCGGGCGCGTAGGACAGGAAGGGCGCCGGTTCGCCCGGCGACGCGGGCGCGACGGACCACCGCGGCCTTCCCGATCCATCGGGCGCACAGAACGGCGCGAGGACGTCAGACCCGACCTGCCGGGTGGCGAAGCGGGTTGCGGGAAGAAGGCCGCCGTCGGTGGCGTGGCGATGGCACAGGAGGAAGTCCGCCTCACCCGAGAGCATCATCTGCTCGCAGGCATCCATGCTGTCGGACAGCAGGCTGAGGGCCCCGAGACGACCGGCATCGATGTTCGACCGTGCCCATTCGGGAAAGAAGGTGAAGGAAAGCGCATGCGTCGCGGCGATGGTGAGAGCCCTTTCAGCCCGCCCGGCTGCCTCCAGGGCTTCGGACCGGGCCAGTCTGAGGGCCTGAGGCATGGCCTCCACCATGGCGTGGAAGCGTTCGCCCGCGGGCGTCAGCACCGCGCGGCGCGGAAGCCTGCGGACGAGCGGTACCCCCACCCAGCGTTCGAGCATCTGGATGCGCCGGCTGAAGGCGGGTTGAGTCACATGGCGAGCGTCCGCGGCGCGCGAAAAGGTCTGGTGCCGCACCAGGGCGGCAAGATCCTCGATCAAACCGATATCCACGGCGCCTATCCCATGCACAGCCGGCATGGATTCTAGCACGATCGGCATTGGACTGGAGAGGGCGAATTCTGCGATCCAGAGCCGAACAGGGCCGCCGCGAGCTCTTCCCAAGGGGCGAACACGGGAGTGGCGGCCGGACACGCGGGAGCCAGGCCATGCGCATCGTCGATATCTGCGAAGTCACCAAGCCGATCGCCTCGCCGATCCGCAATGCCTATATCGACTTCTCGAAAATGACGGCGAGCCTCGTCGCGGTGGTGACCGACGTCGTGCGCGACGGGCGGCGGGTCGTCGGCTACGGCTTCAACTCGAACGGCCGCTACGGTCAGGGCGGGCTCATCCGCGAGCGGTTTCGCGGGCGCATCCTCGAGGCGGAGCCGAAGAGCCTCGTCAACGATGCCGGCGACAATCTCGACCCGCACCGCATCTGGGCGGCGATGATGGCGAACGAGAAGCCGGGCGGCCATGGCGAGCGCTCGGTCGCCGTCGGCACGCTCGACATGGCGATCTGGGACGCCACCGCGAAGATCGCCGGCAAGCCGCTGTTCCGGCTGCTCGCCGAGGCGCACGGACGCGAGGCCGATCCTTCGGTCTTCGTCTATGCGGCGGGCGGCTACTACTATCCGGGCAAGGACGACGCCGCGCTGAGGGCAGAGATGCGGTCCTATCTCGACCGTGGCTACACCGTGGTGAAGATGAAGATCGGCGGTGCGCCGCTGGACGAGGACCGCCGCCGCATCGAGGCCGTCCTCGCCGAGATCGGAACCGGGGCGCAGCTCGCGGTCGACGCCAACGGCCGCTTCGACCTCGAGACCGCGATCGCCTATGCCAAGATGCTCAGGGACTATCCGCTGTTCTGGTACGAGGAGGCGGGCGACCCGCTCGACTATGCGCTGCAGGCGGCGCTCGCCGGCTTCTACCCCGGCCCCATGGCGACGGGCGAGAACCTCTTCAGCCACCAGGACGCCCGCAACCTCCTGCGCTATGGCGGCATGCGGCCGGACCGCGACTGGCTGCAGTTCGACTGCGCGCTGTCCTACGGCCTAGTGGAGTACCTGCGCACGCTGGACGTGCTGGCGGAATGCGGCTGGTCGCCGGCCCGCTGCATTCCCCACGGCGGCCACCAGATGTCGCTCAACATCGCCGCCGGCCTCGGCCTCGGCGGCAACGAGAGCTATCCCGACCTGTTCCAGCCCTACGGTGGCTTCCCGGACGGCGTGAGGGTCGAGAACGGCCGGATCACCATGCCGGAGCTTCCCGGCATCGGCTTCGAGGGCAAGAGCGACCTCATCACCGTCATGCGCGAACTGGCGGAGTGACGGAAATCGCCTCAGGACGCCGACCGCATCGCCTTGCGCAGCACCGCGAAGATGCGCGGGTCGGAGCACTGGGCGACGTTGAAGCGCAGGAAGCCGCGGGCGGTCTGCGACAGGCTGAAGGCGTTGCCCGGCGCGAGGACGACGTTGTCCGCGAGGGCGCGGCGCGCGACCTCCGCCGCATCGAGATCCCGCGGCAGCCGGCACCAGAGGAACATGCCGGCCTCCGGCTCGAGCCAGGGGGTGAGCCCGAGTTCCTTCAGCTTCGCGCTCGTCTCGGCCCGGGCCCCGGCGAGCCGGGCGCGCAGCGCCACCACGTGGCGCCGGTAGGCCCCGTCCGTCAGGGCCGCGAGCACCAGCTCTGCGGAGAGGCCGGCACCGCCGAAGGTCGTGGCGATCTTCAGATCCGCGAGACCCTGGACCCACGAGGGCCTGCAGGCCAGGAACCCGCAACGGACGGAGGCGGACAGCGTCTTGGAGAAGCTTCCGCACGAGATCACCCGCTGGAGCCCGTCGAAGGCGGCGAGCCGCGGCGCCGCCCTCTCCTCGAAGTCGGCGAAGATGTCATCCTCGAGGATGGTGAGATCGGCGCGCTCGGCGAGCTTGAGCAGGCGATGCGCGACGATCGGGGACAGGGTCGCGCCGGTCGGGTTGTGGATGCCGGAATTGGTGATGTAGAGCCGCGGGCGGTGCTGGAGGAGCGCCTGTTCGAAGAGCTCCAGGTCCGGACCCTGCGGGGTATGGGGCACCGAGACCACCTGCGCCCGGTGCGCCCGCAGCAGGGCGTGGAAGTTGAAATAGCAGGGATCGTCGACGAGGACCGTGTCGCCCGGTTCGATGAGGAACCGGCAGACGAGGTCCAGGGACTGGGTGCCGGATTCGGTGAGGATGATCTGGTCGGGCGAGGCCTCGATCCCCTGCCCCAGCATCCGACGGACGATGACCTGCCGCAGCGCCGGCAGGCCGAGCGGCGTGCCGTAGTCGGTGAGGGCCACTGCATCGGCGCGCGCGAGGGTGCGAAGCGCCCGCCTGAGGCTCTCCTGCGGCATCCACGAGGGCGGCAGCCAGCCGCATCCGGGCTTCAGGAGGTCCTCGTTGCGGCCGAGCGACTGCCGGGTGATCCACAGCGGATCCACCTCCTGATCCAGCCTCGGGCCGAGATCGGCGAGGGACAGCGGCGCGAGCGGCGCATCGACGTAGAAGCCGGAGCCCGGGCGGGAGCGGATGATCCCCTCAGCGGACAGGCGCTCGTAGGCCTCGACGACGGTCGACTTCGACACCTTCATCGCCGCGGCGAAGGCGCGGATGGACGGCAGGCGGGCACCGGGCCCGAGGGCGCGGGTCAGGACGCGTTGCCTGACCTCACCGACCACGCGATCCGTGAGGCTTCCCGGGAGGCGGGCGCCCTGGTGATCCATCCGTACTGCTCGCTGACTGTGGACAGTTTTCCGGAATTGTACCGAAGCGTCCCTTGAAGGGCCAGCACCCTCCTGCATGGTGCGGCGACCCATGGGAGTTGCAACAATGGACAGGGCTACGAAAGGCTGGATCAACGGCCTCCTCGGCGTGATCATCTTCAGCGGATCCTTGCCGGCGACGCGCGTCGCGGTGGTGCACTTCGAGCCGATCTTCCTCACCGGGATCAGGGCGAGCATCGCGGGGCTCCTCGCGGTCTTACTGATCGCGGTCTTCCGCGTGGACAAGCCCCTCCGGAGCGACCTCGTGCCCCTCGCGGTCGTCGCCCTCGGCGTGGTGGTCGGCTTCCCGCTCATGACGGCGCTCGCCCTGCAGCACATCAGCGCCGCGCGTTCCATCGTCTTCATCGGCCTGTTGCCGCTCGCCACGGCGGTCTTCGGCGTCCTGCGCGCCGGGGAGAGGCCGAGGCCAGCCTTCTGGCTCTTCTCCTGCCTCGGAAGCGCGCTCGTGGCGGGCTTCGCCCTGTCCCACGGCGGCGGGTCCGCGATCACCGGGGACCTCCTGATGCTGGCGGCCGTGCTGGTGTGCGGCCTCGGCTATGCGGAGGGCGCGAAACTGGCGCGCCGACTCGGCGGCTGGCAGGTCATCTGCTGGGCTCTGGCCTTGTCGCTGCCGGTGATGGCCGTCCTCGCGGCGTCGAGCCGACCGGCCTCGTTCGCCGCCGTCGCCGCGTCGGCGTGGATCGGCCTCGCCTACGTGTCGCTGTTCAGCATGCTGATCGGCTTCGTCTTCTGGTATCGCGGCCTCGCCCTCGGCGGCATCGGCGCGGTCGGCCAGTTGCAGCTGCTGCAGCCCTTCTTCGGCCTCGCCCTCGCGGCCACGCTCCTCGGCGAGCCGGTGAGCGCCGCGATGATCGGCGCGACCGTCGCCGTGGTCGCCTGCGTCGCCGGAGCGAAGCGATACGGAACCTGAAGGCAGCCTCCGGACTTGGAACGGTGCGACGGGACCGCGGCCGGCCCGACAGTCCCGACGCGCCGGACCACCCGCCGAGGAGCGACATCCATGACCATCGCATCGGCGCCGGGGCGCTCCATCCGACGGCAGGAGACGGAGCGCCCCGATCTCCTGGGCTTCGAGATCTGGGGCAGGATCGACAAGGCAGACATGGCGTGGATGGCGGGGCAGGTCCAGGATGCCTTCGCCGAGGCCGACGTCATCGACATCATTCTCGTGATGCACCATTACGACGGCGCGGAACTGGGGGCCGTCTTCGACCTCGAGAGCCTGAAGGCGCAGGCACGTTCCGTGTTCCACGTCCGACGCTATGCCGTGGTCGGCGCGCCCGCCTGGGCCGAGGCCATGATCACCCTGATGTCGCCCCTCTCCCCCGTCGAGGCGCAGGCCTTTGCCCTCGACGACCTCGACGCGGCGTGGAGCTGGGTCCGCGGGGCGGAGTGAACCCGCAGGAGGTCGACGACCTCCTGTCCGGGTGACGCGCGCCGGGCAGTCGGCACGACAGTTGCTGACCCATCCCTCGCAGCGCCGCGGTGACGGCGCCGAGGAGATGCCCCATGGCAGATTACGACATGATCGTTCGCGGCGGCACGATCGCGACCGGCACCGACGTCTTCCGGGCCGACCTGGCGATACGGGACGGCGTGGTCGCCGCCCTCGGGGACGACCTCGGGGCGAGCGGGGAGGTCATCGATGCGTCGGGCCTGCTGATCTTTCCCGGCGGGGTCGATACCCACGTTCATCTCGAACAGACCGGCCTCGGGCCCGAGATGTGCGACACCTGGGAAAGCGGCACCGCCTCGGCCGCGGCGGGCGGCACGACAACCGTCGTCTGCTTCGCCTGGCAGCCGAAAGGCGGCTCGCTCGCCGCCGTCGCCGAGGACTACCGGATCAAGGCGCAGAAGGCCCGGGTCGACTATTCCTTCCACCTCACCGTGACCGACCCGACGCCCGAGGTGGTGGAGGTGGAACTGCCGCAGCTGATCGCCGAAGGCTGCCGGTCGGTGAAGGTCTTCATGACCTATGACGGCGTCCGCCTCGACGACCGCCAGGTGCTGCGCGTGCTGGCGGCGGCGCGCCGCAACGAGGCGCTGGTCTGCGTCCACGCCGAGAACCACGACCTCATCGCCTGGCTAACTGAACAACTCGTATCTGCGGAATTAACAACGCCTAAATTTCATGCATATGCCAAACCGATGATCGCCGAGCGCGAGGCTGTATACAGGATCATCAGCCTCGCCGAGGCCCTCGACGTCCCCATCCAGGTCTTCCACGTGTCGGGGGCGCAGTCGGCCGAGGAGATCGCCCGGGCGCAGGCCCGCGGGCTCAAGGTCTGGGGCGAGACCTGCGTCCACTACCTGACGCTGACGGCGGACGACCTCGACCGGCCGGGCTTCGAGGGCGCCAAGTACATCTTCGGCCCCCCGGCCCGGACCGAGGCCGACCAGGAGGCCCTGTGGGGCTATCTGAAGCGCGGGGTCATCGAGGTCGTCTCCTCGGACCATTCGCCCACCCGCTTCGACGATCCGAAGGGCAAGAAGTTCGCTGGCGACCCCGCACCCTTCAACAAGGTGCCGAACGGCATTCCGGGCCTCGCCGCGCGGCTGCCCGTCCTCTTCACTGAAGGGGTCGCGAAGGGCCGCATCGACCTGCAGACCTTCGTCCGGCTCACCAGTGCCAATCCGGCGAAGCTGTTCGGCCTCTTCCCGCAGAAGGGCAGCCTCGCGGTGGGAAGCGACGCCGACTTCGTGATCTGGGACCCGGAAAAGGCCGTGACCCTGACCAACGCCCTGATGCACCACGGCGGCGATTACACCCCCTACGAGGGCTACCGGACGCAGGGCTATCCGGTCGCCACGTTCCTGCGCGGACGGAAGGTCTTCGACGGCGAGACGGTCGTCGGCGCAGCCGGCGGCGGGCGTTTCATCGCGCGCGAGCCCTATCCGATGATCGCGCCGCTCCAGCGCTTCCCGACGCCGTTCAACGCCGTCGAGGGCACCCTCACCTGACGTAACGTCACATCGACCGCCCGGCTGGCACGGCGCTTGCGAGCGTCCCGCTCGAGCGCAACGCCGCTTCCTCACGCAAGGATGACGCAGAATGGCCTCCCCGACCCGCATCTCGCGCCGTACGTTCGCCGCCGGCTCGCTCCTCGCCGTGACCGGCTTTCCCAACATCGTGCGCGGCCAGACCCGCGAGATCTTCGTCGGCGGGCCCGCCTCGCCGGGCCTGACGGACATCCTGTTCCCGGTCATCGAGCGCAAGCACAACATGAAGATCCTCTTCGAGGGGACCAACTCGCTGATCAACCTGGAGAAGATCCGCGCGAACAAGGCCCGTCCGACGATGACGGTGACGATGATGGACGATCCCGTCCTCGTCCTCGCCGAGCGCGAGAAGGTCATCCGCAAGCTCCCCGCCGACATCACCAACCTCGCCGACGTGCCGGCCGCCGCCAAGCCGCGCGACGCGATGTGGGTGAACTGGTGCCAGCCGATGTGCTCGTTCTCCTACAACAGCCGCGCGCTGCCGCAGGGGCTCGCCTCCTACAACGACGCCTGGGACCGCAAATTCCGCGAGCGCATCATCATGATCTCGATGCGCATCACGCAGGCGGTGGCGCCGCTCGTCGCGGCGGCCTCCTATGCCACCAAGAAGCCCCTCGACCAGGCGCTGAAGGAGTGGGGCGCCGGCATCGAGCGGCTGAAGGAGCTGCGCCCGAACGTCATCCAGGTCTCGTCGAACGCGCCGCAGGCCCAGCAGCTGCTCGAGACGGGCGAGTGCGACCTCTACATGGCGCCGGATTCCCGCACCACGCTGTTCCGTAAGGCGCAGGGCGCTCCGGTCGATCAGGGCATGCCCAAGGAAGGCGTGCTCGCCATGCCCGCCGGCGTCGCGCTGGTCGAGGGCGGCCCGAACCAGGACCTCGGCATCGCCTTCATCAACGAGATGCTGAACCCGGAGACGCAGGCCCTCATCGCCCGGACCTTCTGGTCGAAGCCGACCAACGCCAAGACGGTTCTGCCGCAGGGCATCTCCTTCCCCGAGCTGATCGCCCTCGACTGGGAGTATTTCGCCGACAACCGCAACGCGATGATCGAGCGTTTCGAGCGGGAAGTCTCCTCGCGATGAGCCAGCAGGCGACGGCCCTGCCGCCCGCGGCGGAGGCACAGCATGAGCCGGGATACCTTGCGGTCTCCAACGTCACCAAGCGTTTCGGGGCCGCCACGGTTCTCGACAGCCTGAGCCTCTCCGTCGGACGGGCCGAGTTCGTCTCGCTCCTCGGCCCGTCGGGCTGCGGAAAGACGACGCTGCTGCGGCTCATCGCCGGTCTCCTCGCGCCCGACCAGGGCGCGATCGAGGTCGGCGGGCGCGATCTCACGCGGGTCGCGGCCCACCGGCGCAACATCGGCGTGGTGTTCCAGAACTATGCGCTGTTCCCGCACCTGACGGTCGCGGAGAACATCGCCTACGGCCTCAGGGCCAAGGGCGTGCCGAAGGGCGAGCAGGCGAAGAAGGTGGCGGATGCCCTCGGCCTCGTGCGCATGGAGGCCTTCGCCGACCGTGCGGTGACGGCGCTCTCCGGTGGCCAGCAGCAGCGCATCGCGGTGGCCCGCGCCGTGGTGGTGGAGCCCAGCCTCCTGCTTCTCGACGAGCCCTTCTCGGCGCTCGACCGCAAGCTGCGCGAGACCATGCAGATCGAGCTGCGCCACATCCTGCGCAATCTCGGCATCACGTCGATCTTCGTCACCCACGACCAGGACGAGGCGCTGGTCATGAGCGACCGCATCGCGGTGATGAACGAGGGGCGGATCGAGCATCTCGGCACGCCCTCGGAGGTCTATGCCCGGCCGAAGTCGCTCTACACCATGGAGTTCGTGGGCCAGTCGAGCCGCATCGGCGGTGTGGTGACGGGTGGGCGCGACGGGATCGTCGAGATCGACACGCCCTTCGGCCTCGTCCGGGCGCCGGGACATTTCCTTACCGGCAGCAAGGTGGTGGTCGGCGTCAGACCGGAAGCGATCGCGGCCGGTGAAGGGCCGGCCGGCGAGTACAACACCGTGCGGGGGACCGTCGCGGAGGTCATCTATTTCGGCTCGCGCACCCTCCTCCACTTCCGCACCGCGCGGGAGGGCGACCGCCTTCACGTCGAGCTCAACCGGCTCCCCGACACGGTCGCCCCGGGCGTGGAGATGACGGTCCGCTGGCGGCTCGACGACAGCCGGGTCTTTCCCGCACCGGGCGGTGCGGACCGATGACCCTCGCCCGGGACGATCTGGCGGTGATGCCGGCGGCGGCGCCCGCGCGCTGGACCTTCGACGCCAAGGCGCTGATCGCGGTGCCCGGGCTGGTCTTCATGGCGCTCGCCTTCGCCGTGCCGGTGCTCATGCTGGTCGGCGACAGCTTCGTCGACCGCGACGGCTTCAGCCTCGCCGGCTACCGCAAAGTGCTCGGCGATCCCTACTACATCGGCATCATCGGCAATTCGCTGCAGCTCGCCTGTATCACCACCGCCGTATGTCTCGCCGTCGGTTACCCCGCCGCCTGGGCGCTCGCCCGCATCCGCGGCGCCTGGCAGGTGATCCTCTTCGCCCTGATCTTCCTGCCGCTGACCGTCTCCATCGTCGTGAAGACCTTCGGCCTGACGATCATGATGCGCCGCGACGGCATCATCAATTTCCTGCTCGTCAATCTCGGCTTCATCGAGCGGCCGATGCGGCTCGTCTTCACCGAGTTCAGCCTCTATTTCGGCATGGTCAACGTCTTCCTGCCCTTCATGATCCTGCCGCTCTACTCGGTCATGCGCATGCTGGATCCGCGGCTGCTGGATGCCTCCGCCTCCCTCGGCGCCGGCCCGGTCCACACCTTCCTGCGCGTGACGCTGCCGCTGACCATGCCCGGCATCATCGCCGGCGGGACGCTCGTCTTCTCCATCTCGGTGGCGGCCTATGTCACGCCCGGGCTGCTCGTCGGCGACCGCTTCATGACCATGTCGCAGGTGATGGCCAAGGCCTATCTCAACATCCGCGACTTCCAGCTGGGGGCGAGCATGGCGGTGATCATGCTGGTCATCTCCGCAGCGCTCATCCTCGCCTCCTCCTACCTCGTCCGCACGCCGGGCGGAGAGAGGCGCTGACCCATGGCCCTGTTCGGCTCGCTCTTCTGCCGCCTCGTCCTCGGCTTGGTCATCGCCTTCCTGTTCCTGCCGATCCTCATCGTGCTGACGGTGTCGTTCTCCTCCTCGGCGGTCTTCGCCTTCCCGCCGCCGGGCTTCTCGCTGCGCTGGTACGCCTCCCTCGGCAAGGCGGATTCGATGTTGCAGGCGGTCTGGCTCTCGACGCAGATCGCCGCCCTCTCCACCGCCATCTCGCTGGTGCTCGGCACGCTCTGCGCCATCGCCATCACGCGAGGCATGATCCCCGGCGCCAAGGCGGTGGCGACCTTCATGGCCTCGCCCCTCATGCTGCCGGGGCTGGTGCTCGGCATCGCCTTCCTGCAGGCGGCGCGCGACTTCGGCCTGCGCGATACCTACTCGACGCTGCTGATCGCCCACGTCGTCATCACCATGCCCTTCATCATGCGCACGGTGCTGGCGAGCCTGTCGCTGTTCGACTTCGCCATGGTGGACGCCGCTCGCATGCTCGGCCGCTCCTACCCTGCGGCGCTGTGGACCGTGCTGGTGCCGAACATCCTGCCGGGCTTCGTCAGCGGCGGGCTCTTCGCCTTCATCGCCTCCTTCGACAACTATCCCGTCTCGATCTTCCTCGTGGACGTGCGCACCAAGACGCTGCCGATCCAGCTCCTCAACCAGGTGGAGATGTCGCCGGATCCGACGGTCGCCGCCATCTCGGCGCTCCTCATCCTCGGCACCATCGCCGCCCTCATCGTCTGCGACCGGCTGGTGGGCCTGAAGCGGATGGCCTCGATCTAGTCCCGCCGGAAACGCCAGGAGCGCCGCCATGACCGCCGAACCGGGCTCGCGCAGCCTCTACGTGTCGCTGGGTGCGCAGCGCTACCGCGTCGAACGCCCGTTCGGCGCCTTCGATCGCGGGCGCGCCATCGTCAGCGACGTCGCCTGCGACAGCCGCGGCCACGTCTTCGTATTGCTGCGGCTCGATCCGCTGGTGGACGCGCCGGCCGATCCCGTCGTCGAGCTCGACCCGCAGGGCGGCGTCGTCCGGTCGTTCGGCGCCGATGACATCCTCGATGCCCATATGCTGGCGGTGGACCCGGAGGACCGCGTCGTCGTCGTCGACCGCGACGCCCATCGCCTGGTCGTCTTCGGGCCGGACGGGAAGGTGGTGCGGAGGCTCGGCACGCCCGAGCGCCCCGGCGAGCCCTTCTCTCATCCCTCGTCCGTCGCTTTTGCCGCCGACGGCAGCTTCTACGTCGCCGACGGATACGGCGCCTCGCGCGTGCAGCACTTCTCGGCGGCGGGCGACCTCATCCGCAGCTTCGGCCGGCGCGGCACGGAGCCGGGCGAGTTCAGCACGCCGCACGGCGTCTGGGTGGCCGGCGACGGGCGGGTGCTGGTGACGGACCGCGAGAACGACCGCCTGCAGGTCTTCTCGGCGGACGGCGAGCCGCTCGACGCCTGGCCGGACATGCCGCGTGCCATGGACGTGTGGAGCGATGCGGCGGGCTCGGTCTTCGTGACGGACCAGGTGCCGCGGCTCTCCCGCTTCGATCGCGACGGCCGCCTCGTCGGCTCCTGCCGTCCCGTGCTGAACGGCGCCCACGGCATCTGGGGCACCGCCGACGGCACGCTCTATCTGGCCGAGGTCAATCCGAGCCGCATCACGCGCCTGACGCCGGTGGCGGGCTAAGCGACACCACCCGTCAGGCGACGAGCCCCTGACGCCAGGCGCTGTCGCGGGGCGAGGGACGACGATGGAGGCGCTCGTCCAGCAGCGCGCGGGCCTTCTCCGCCTCGCCGCTCTTCATCAGCGCCACCAGCAGCGTGTCCTCGAAGACCTCGCGCTGGGCGCCGCTGCCGCCGATCCGCACGACCTCGGCCGCCATGGGCTCGAGGGTGGCGACGCAGGCGGCATATCGCTCCTCGGCGAAGGCGAGGGCCGCCCTGAACAGGGCCGGCACGACGGGCCCCGCCGGCAGCTGTCCGGCCTCGACCAGCCGGCTGGCGGCGTCGATGCGCGCGGCGAGCCGGTCGGCGCGGCCGGTCATGGCCTCGGCGAGCCCCAGATGCACCTCGACGAAGGGATGGACGGCGCCCGGGAACCTCTCGCCTGCATAGAGCGCGGCCTCGTCCCAGAGCGCGGCGGGAACGACGTGGCCATAGGCCCTGAGCCGCCAGAGCAGCGAGACGGAATCGGTGACGATGTTGATGGGAAGGCCCGCGGAGGCCGCCGGCTGGACGAAGGCATTGTAGATGGCGAGCGCCCGGTCCGCGTCCCCGCGCTCCAGCGCGGAGAGCGCCTGGTGCCAGGCGATGTGGCCGTGCAGCACGCCCGTCCGGTCGTAGCCCGGCAGCCAGCCGGCGATGAAGGCATCGGCCTCGGCGCCCGCCCCGTCCTCGAACATGGCGTGCGACACAGCATGGGCGCCGTTGGCGTTGGCGGGACGCAGGTCGAACCCCTTCGTGGCAAGGCTCCGACCGAAGGCCACCGCGCCGTTTTCGGCGTGGGACCAGCCGCGATAGGTCAGGAACCACCAGTCGTCGGCGCCGAACTGCGCGGCATGGCGGTCGCACAGATCGACGCGGGCCTGATCGTGGTCGGCCATGCCGGAGAAGGCGAAGAGCCCGAAGGCGCCGAGGGGGAGCCCGAAGACGACGGTGTCGCGAGGCCAGGATTCGAGATGTGCGAGGACCCGGTCGAGGGCGCGCGCCCCCTGGCCGGCGATCGCCAGGGCGAGGGCTTCCACATGGCTCTTCTCGCGGTCCGTGCCGCCTTCCGCCACGAGCGCGGAAGCCCTGTCGATCTGGCTCCGCGCCGCCTCGGGCTCCGCCCGCACGGCATGGGCGCGGGCGAGGGCCGCACGGGCGAGGGCGAAGCCGGGGTCCGCCTCCACGGCCCTGCCCAGCGTCTCGACGGCGCCGGGCCAGGCGGAGAGCAGGAGATCGACGCCCTCGCGATAGAGGCTCGCGGCCTCGGCCGACCGGGTGGTGATGGGCAGGCCGCGGCTGTCGGTGTGAGCCATGATCGCATTCCAGGAGCCTGCCGGAGCCGGCCTCGCTCGGTTCCGGCTTTGGTCCGCTATAGCAGCCCGCGCCCCCGCCGTGCATCCGGTGTTCCGCTCGCCCCGCTTACCGCGTCGCAGCCGGGGCGCGGCCGCCGCTAGCTCCGGGGCTCGCGGGGTTCGGGATCGGCGGCACTGGCGTGGATGGCCAGGATCTCGTCCCAGACTGCCATCATCGCGTCGACGCAGGCGGGATCGAAATGACGCCCCCGCTCCGCCAGGATGTAGAGGCGCGCCTCCTCGGGAGCCCAGGCCTTCTTGTAGGGCCGCACGGACGTCAGCGCATCGAACACGTCGGCGAGGGAGGTGATCCTGCCGGAGAGCGGGATGGCCTCTCCCGCGAGGCCGAAGGGATAGCCCGAGCCGTCGAAGCGCTCGTGGTGGGAAATGGCGATCTCGCCCGCCAGGCGGATGAGCTCGGACGTCGAGCGCTCGAGGATTTCGCCACCCTGCTGGGCGTGCTTCTGCATCTCCAGGCGCTCGGCCGGCGTGAGAGGCCCGGGCTTGAGCAGGATCGAATCGGGAATGCCGATCTTGCCGATGTCGTGCATCGGGGCGGCGATCCGCAGCCGCTCGCAGAACTCGTCGTCGAGGGCGAGCGCCCGCGCGATCTTCTCGGAGTAGCGCGACATGCGTTCGAGGTGCTGGCCGGTCTCGGGGTCGCGGAGTTCGGCGGCCCGCGCGAGGCGGGTGACGATCTCGGCCTCGCGTCCGCGCGCGACCTCCATCGCCCGATGCACCTCTCGCGACAGCCAGGCCGCCTGGTCCTTCAGCTTCGCCTGGGCCTCGGCGAGCTGCATCAGGTTGCGGAAGCGCGCCTTGAACTCCGCCGGGTCGATCGGTTTGAGGATGAAATCCGTGGCGCCGGCCTCCAGGGCCTCCAGGCGGACCGAGCGCTGGTCGGCGGTGGTCACCATGACGACGGGGGTGTCGGCGAACCGCGGCCTCGACCGGACCAGCCGGATGAAGGCGATGCCGTCGAGATCGGGCATCATGTAGTCGACCAGGATCAGGGTGGGTGCGAGATCGTCGAGCCGGTCGATGGCCTCGGTCGGGCTCTTGAACGTCGTCGAGCCCGGGACCCCGCAGGCCTCGACCAGGGACTTGATGACGAGGAGATTGGTCTCCGCGTCATCGACGATCATCACAGGCATGGGCGATCCCGCTCGTTCATCAGCCATCGCTGGGCCGGTGCAACCTATCGCATAGCGCAAAGAGGTAAATGACCTCGCCACCTCATTCCTGCGTAGCTTCGACCATCGGGGAAAGTGGTTGTTAGCACAGTCCCAAATATCCGGCCGTGCATGGTCGATCTTTACGCTTGGGGAAGTCGGGCATGACAGCGTTCGTCCAACTTCGGTCGAGGCATCATCCCATGGCGCAGTCGCAGGTCAGCGCGCAGAAATCCGTCCGGCGTCTCATTGCTCTGGCATCCGCTCTCGGCTTCGCCGTGATCGGGATGATCTGGACCGCCGTGGAAATGGACATCCGCCAGGAGAGGGCCTTCGCCCGGCGGACGGCGAGCCAGACCGCGCAGAACTATGCGCGCCTGTTCGACGAGCACATCCGCCAGGCGATCAACGAGACCGACAACACGATCAAGTTCATCCGCCAGGACTATCTGCGTGCAGGAGGTGCATTCGACCTGCAGGCCTGGGTGACGAACCAGTACAGCTTCAAGGAGCTGGCGCTGCAGTTCACCATCATCGGCGCCGACGGCCGGATGGAGACGACGACCACGGCCGGGGCGACCCCGCGGGTCGACCTGAGCGACCGGGAGCACTTCCGCGTGCACGTCGATTCGTCGCAGGACATCCTGTTCATCAGCAAGCCGGTTCTCGGCCGGGCATCGGGACGCTGGTCGATCCAGCTGACGCGGCGGATCAGCGATGCCGACGGCAACTTCCGCGGGGTCATCGTCGCCTCGCTGGACCCGTACTACCTGTCGCGCTTCTACGAGACCATCGACCTCGGCAAGGGCGGCGGCATCGCGGTCGTCGGCCGTGACCGGGTCGTGCGGGCCATGGCGGGCCTGACCCGCCAGGCGCTCGGCAGCCGCTACGAAGGCGAAGCCGCCCTGTCCCGGACCCTGACCGATGGCCTCGTCGTGGAGATGGGCGAGAACCAGGAGCGGGGCCGGGCGACGGCCTACAGGGCGATCAACGACTGGCCGCTCATCGTCGCGGTGCGCGTGGACGACACCGATGCGCGCGAGCGCCGGATCGCGGCCGCAGCCCAGATGCGGCTGATCGCGGCGGGACTGACCGTCGGCGTCCTCGGCGTCATCCTGCTCGGCATCGCCTACTGGCGGCGCTTCGGAGCCGCGCTCGCCGCCCTCACCCGGAGCAAGGCCGCCGCCCGGGCGGCCACCAGCGAACTTGCGCTGACCCTGAACAACATGGCGCAGGGCATCCTGATGGTCGACGGCAACGGTCACGTCGCGGTGGTCAACCAGAACGCCCTCGACCTCCTCGGGCTCCCGGCCACCTTCACGCGCCAGGGCTTCCCTCTCGAGGTCCTGCTTCTCCACGAACGCGCCACCGGCGAAAGCATCGTGGTGGACGAGCATGGCGGCGCGCCGCCCGATCCCGATCACCTCGCGGTGCGCGAGCACGTCCGCGGAGATACGGTCCTGGAGATCTGCACGCGCCACCTGCCCGGCGGCGGCTTCGTCCAGACCTACACGGACATCACCGAACGCAAGCGCTTCGAGACGGCGCTCCGCGATGCCCGCGACGTCGCCGAGAAGGCGTCGCAGGTGCGGACCGCCTTCCTCGCCACCATGAGCCACGAGATCCGCACGCCGCTGAACGGCATCATCGGCATGTCGTCCATCCTGGAGACGACCGAACTCACGGCCCAGCAGCGCGGCCACCTCAAGACCATCCATGAATGTGGCGAAGCGCTGCTCGACATCGTCAACGACGTTCTCGACTACGCAAAGCTCGATTCCGGAGCGATCCAGCTCGAACAGACGGCCGTGGACGTGCGCGGCCTGGCCACTTCGGTCAAGGAGATGCTCGGGCCGCGGGCGCAGGAGAAGAAGCTCAGCTTCGACGTCGTCATCGCCGACGACGTTCCCGCCTCGATCGAGACCGACGGCACACGCATCCGGCAGGTTCTCATCAACTTGGTGGCCAATGCGGTGAAGTTCACCCTGACGGGCGGCATCATCGTCTCGGTCGGTTCGCGCACCCTGTCAGGGGGCCGCCCAGGCCTGCGCTTCTCCATCATCGATTCAGGCATCGGCCTCGCCGAGGGTTCGCACGTCCACCTCTTCAAGGAGTTCTCGCAGGTCGACGCCTCCATCACCCGCCGGTTCGGCGGCACGGGACTGGGACTTGCCATCTGCAAGCGCATCGTCGACGCCATGGGCGGCGACATCGGTGTCGAAAGCACCCTCGGCAAGGGCTCGGTCTTCTGGTTCGACGTGCCGGCACCCGAGGCGAAGCCTGCCGCCCCGCCGGCGGAACGGTCGGCGCGCACCAGACTGCCGAACCAGCTTAGCGTGCTTCTCGTCGAGGACAATGCGGTGAACCAGCAGGTGGCGACGCTGCTGCTCACCGCCATGGGCCACACGGTCACCGTCGCGGACCACGGTCAGGTCGCGCTCGACCTCGCCGGGCGCCAGGCCTTCGACGTCATCCTGATGGACATGCACATGCCGGTCATGGACGGGGTCCGGACCGCCAAGGCCCTTCGCGCCGGCAGCGGACCGAACGCCCACACCGCCATCATCGGGCTGACGGCCAACGCCTTCGCCTCGGACCGGCAGGCCTGCCTCGACGCGGGCATGGACGACTTCCTCGCCAAGCCCGTCACGCGCGCCAAACTCGAGGCGGTCGTGGCGCGGCATTCGTCGGCTCCGGCGCCCGCCGAACAGGCCGATCGGGGCGGGGTGGACCTCTCCGTTCGCAACTCCCTGTTCGAGGCCATCGGTCCGGAGGTCGGGCACAGGCTCGTCGAGACCTTCGTGGACGAGGCGCGCCGCCTGCTGGTCGACATCCGCACCGCAGCCGGCAACGGCGACGTCACGGCGCTCGAGGGCCTCCTCCACCAGATCAAGGGCGCCGCAGCCAATCTCGGCCAGGTCGGGATCGTCGGCCTGACGTCCACCCCGCCCGCAGACCTCGCCCAGCCCGTCGCCATGGCGCGGTTCGCCGACCGGCTGGAAGCCTATCTGGCGGCCGAGGAACGGGCGCTGCACAGGGCCGCATAGCCCCGGAGGCAGCGCACCGCACGGGGCCGCCGCCGCCTCTCGACAAAGTGAAGGAGCCCTGCAGCAAAGCGGGTTGTGCCGATCGCCCGTCCAATGTGGACTCGTTCCAGACAAGAGCCCGTGCAAGGGCCGGTTGGACAAGGGAGACTGCGGTGGCGAAACTCAACATCAACGGCCAGGTGGTCGACGTCCAGGCGGCGGAGGACACGCCGCTGCTCTGGGCCCTGCGCGAGCACGTGGGCCTCACCGGCACGAAATACGGCTGCGGCATCGCCGCCTGCGGCGCCTGCACGGTGCATATCGACGGCCAGGCGGTGCGCTCCTGCGCGATGCCGCTGAGCGCGGTCACCCCCGACCAGAAGATCGTCACCATCGAGGGCCTGTCGCCGAACGGCATGCACCCGATCCAGGTGGCCTGGCGCGACCTCGACGTTCCCCAGTGCGGCTATTGCCAGTCCGGCATGATCATGGCCGCCGCCGCCCTCCTGGCCGAGAAGCCGAACCCGACGGACGAGGACATCGACAATGCGATGACCAACATCTGCCGGTGCGGCACCTACAACCGCGTCCGCGCCGGCATCAAGCAGGCCGCCGCGAACCGCCAGGGCTGAGGGAGGCCGACATGACGCTCATCGAGACCACGACCACCTCCCGCCGCGCCGTCCTCAAGGCCGCCGCCGGCCTCACCGTCGGCTTCTGCCTGCCGACCGACGCCTTCGCCCAGCAGCCGGCGCCCGCCGCCACTCCCGAGATCAACGCCTGGGTCGTCATCCGCCCCGACGACACGGTGGTGCTGCGCATGGCCCGCTCCGAGATGGGCCAGGGCACCCGTACCGGCCTCTGTCAGATGATCGCCGAGGAGCTGCACTGCGACTGGTCGAAGATCGTCACCGAATACGTCACGCCCGGCCAGTCGCTGGCGCGCAACCGGGCCTGGGGCGCCTTCCTCACCGCCGGCAGCCAGGGCATCCGCCAGAGCCACGACTATGTCCGCCGCGGCGGCGCCACCGCCCGCGTCATGCTGATCCAGGCCGCAGCCGATGCCTGGGGCGTTCAAGCGGCGCAGTGCACCGCCAAGGACAGCGTCATCACTCACGCGGCTTCCGGCCGGTCCGTGCGTTACGGGCAGGTTGCGGCGGCGGCGGCGCGCCTGACGCCGCCCGCCAACGTGCCTTTGAAGGACCCGAAGGACTGGACCGTCATCGGCACCTCGGTGAAGCGCCTCGATACGGCGGCGAAGACCACCGGCGCGCTCGTCTACGGCTCGGACCTGAAGATGCCGGGCATGCTGGTGGCCGTGCCGAAGGAGTGCCCGGTCTTCGGCGGTAAGGTCGCTTCCTTCGACGCCGCCAAGGTTTCCTCCATGCCGGGCGTGCGCCACGTGCTCAAGGTCGCCGATACCGCGGTGGCCGTGGTGGCCGACACGTTCTGGCAGGCCAAGACGGCCCTCGACGCCCTGCCCGTCACCTGGGACTACGGCCCCAACCGGTCTGTGTCCTCCGAGACCATCGCGGCGCAGCTGCGCGAGGGGCTGGACGCGCCGGAGGCCTTCGTCGGCAATACCAACGGCGACGCCCGCGCCGCCATTGCCGGCGCCGCCCGCAAGATCGAGGCGGTCTACGACTATCCCTTCCAGAACCACGCTCCCATGGAGCCGATGAACGCCACGGTGGTGTGGACACCGACCCGCTGCGACGTCTGGTGCCCGACGCAGAACGGCGAGGCGGCGCTGGCCGCCACCGCCCAGGCGGCCGGCCTGCCGCAGACGGCCTGCGACGTCCACCGCGTCGACCTCGGCGGCGGCTTCGGACGGCGTACCACCCACGACTGGCTGATCCAGGCGGTCACCATCGCCAAGCAGGTCCCCGGCGTCCCGATCAAGACGCAGTGGACGCGCGAGGAGGACATGGTGCAGGGGCGCTACCACCCCGTGACCATGGCCAAGATGACCGGCGGCCTCGACGCCCAGGGCAACCTGGTCGGGCTGCACATGCGGATTTCCGGCCAGTCGATCCTCTCCTACGTCTTTCCCACGGCGCTGCAGAGCGGCCGTGACCCCGTGCAGTTCCAGGGGCTCAACGCCGGCGGCAACGACAGCCAGATCGGCTATTCGTTCCCCAACCTGCTGATCGACCACGCCATGCGGAACACCCACGTGCCGCCGCATTTCTGGCGGGGCGTGAACCACAACCAGAACGCCATCTACCTGGAGTGCTTCCTCGACGAACTCGCCCATGCGGCGGGCCAGGACCCCCTCGCCTTCCGCCGCAAGCTGATGGGCAATCATCCCAAGCACCTCGCGGTGCTCAACGCGGTGGCCGAGAAGATCGGCTGGGACAGGCCGCCGCCGGCCGGCGTGCATCGCGGCATCGCCCAGCAGATGGGCTTCGGCAGCTACGTGGCAGCCGCCGCCGAGGTCTCGGTGGACGCGCAGGGCAAGCTGAAGGTCCACCGCATCGTCGCGGCGACCGATTGCGGCGTCGCCGTCAACCCGCGCCAGATCGAGATGCAGGTGGAGGGCTCCTTCGTCTACGGCCTTTCCGCCCTGCTCTATGGCGCCTGCACGGTGAAGGACGGGCAGATCGTCGAGACCAATTTCGACAGCTACAACGTCCTGCGCATGGATGAGATGCCGAAGGTCGAGACCATCGTCATGCCCTCAGGCGGGTTCTGGGGCGGCGTCGGCGAGCCGACCATCATGGTGGCGGCGCCGGCGGTGCTGAACGGCATCTTCGCCGCCACCGGCAAGCGCATCCGCTCGGTGCCGCTGAAGGACCAGGACCTCAGGCGGGCGTGAGGATCGTCCTCGCCGCGGTCGCGCTCCTCGGTCTCGCCGCAGCCGCGGCGGGGCAGGAGGTCGCGCCCTTCGTCGTCTCCGGCGACGGCATCGCGGCGCCGCTCGGCGGGCTCGCCGGCTCGGCCGAGCGCGGCGGGCGCATCGTCCGCAACCGGGAGACGGCCAATTGCCTGATCTGTCACACGATCCCCGATCCCGCCGAGGCGTTCATGGGCGAGGTCGGGCCGCCGCTCGCGGGGGTCGGCGCCCGGCTCACGCCCGGCCAGATCCGGCTGCGGCTGATCGATCCGACGCTCGCCAACCCTGACGCGGTGATGCCGGCCTATCACCGTGTCGCCGGCCTCGCCCATGTCGATGCCCGCTGGCGCGGCCGGCCGGTGCTCTCCGCCCAGGACATCGAGGACGTGGTCGCCTATTTGTCCGCCCTGAAGGAGTGACCCATGCCCCGACCTCCATCCGACCGGCCGGATCTCCTGACGCGTCGCGGCGCCATCGCGGGCGCGGCGGCCTGCGTCGCCCTCGTCCCCGCGGCCGCGTCGGGCCAGGCGGCGCCCGCGGAGACCTTCGCCGCCGCCGAACGGGCGATCCTCGCCGGCCGTGAGCCCGCGGCGGCCGGCGTGGCGATCGAGATGCCGCAGCTCTCCGAGAACGGCAATGCGGTGGACATCGCCGTCCGGGTGGACAGCCCGATGAGCGCCGACGATCACGTCGCCCGCATCCATCTCCTCGCGGACAAGAACCCGGTCCCGCGGGTCGCGACCTTCCACATCGGCCCGCAGGCCGGCCGTGCCGACGTCGCCACGCGCATCCGCCTCGCGGAGACGCAGACCATCGTCGTCCTCGCCGAGACGAGCCGCGGCGTCGTCCATCGCGGCAGCCGCGAGGTCATCGTCATTCTCGGCGCCTGCGTGGACGGAGGCTGAGCCATGGCCAATGCCACCATCCCCGCCCGCATCACCATGCCGGCCGAGGCGAAGCGCGGCGAGATCGTCGAGATCCGCGTTCTCGCCCGCCATCCCATGGAGCGGGCCATCGATGCGCCCGGCCTCAGGCCCGTCGCGCGCAAGATTATCCACACCCTGCGTGTCAGCCAGGAGGGGCGCGAGTTCTTCCGCATGGACCTCTCGTCCGGCATCGCGGCCAATCCCTATGTCGCTTTCACGCTCCGCGCCGAGCGGAGCGGCGAACTCGTCTTCGAATGGATCGAGGACGGCGGCGTCACCTACAAGCGCCGCCAGGGCCTCACGGTGACATGAGGGCGGCGATCGCCCTCGCCCTGGTCCTCGCCGCGGCGGCGGCCGGCGCCGGCGAGGTGCGCGCGCCGGCGACGTTCCTGTCGCCGGACCTCCGGGCGCTGCAGGACGATCCCTCGCGGCATCCCGGCTGGCTGTGGGTGGATTCCGGCGAGGCGCACTGGCGGGCGCCGCCGGCCGGCGGACGACCGTCCTGCCAGGGCTGCCACGGAGACATCGGCGGGATGCGCGGCGTCGCCACCCGCTATCCGCAGGTGGCCGACGACGGGCGCCTTCTCAATCTCGAAGGCCGCATCGAGACCTGCCGCAGCCGCCATCAGCAGGCGCCGGCCTTCGGCTACGAAAGCGAACCGCTCCTGTCGCTCACCGCCGCCGTCGCGCTGCAGTCGCGCGGGCTGCCGACGGCTGTCGCCACCGACGGACCGGCCGCGTCCTTCGTCGCCGAGGGACGGCGGCTGTTCGAGACGCGTATGGGCCAGCTCAACCTCTCCTGCGCCCAGTGCCACGAGGCGAATGTCGGCCGTCGCCTGCGCGGCGACGTCATCTCCAGCGGGATCGGCACCGGATTCCCCGCCTACCGGCTCGAATGGAACACCATGGGGTCGCTGCACCGCCGGCTGCGGGCCTGCTCGCTCGGCGTCAGGGCGACGCAGTTCTCGCTGGGTTCGCCGGAATATCTCGCGCTCGAGCTCTATCTCGCGGCACGGGCGCAGGGCCTGCCGATCGAGGCGCCCGGCCTCAGGCGCTAGAGGGGCTCCTGACCGGAGGATCCCCATCGGCGCACGCGCCTGGCGGGCACCGCGCGCCATCCCCATACCACCGACGGCGGACAATGTCCGCACCTTTGCGTGGGCGCTTTTCACAGTCCATCCTCGCACAAATACACACGCCGCGATGAAATCACTGGGCAAAATTGGTATTTTGTCCTGTCTCTTTGCCTGTTCCATTTCGGCCGGGCGGCGCCGACTTGCGGCAATATTGTCGGGACAATGGGCTTTACAGCGAAACCCCGCCCTCCCATCCTGCGCCCTCCCCCGTTCATGAGGCGCTGCCATGGCCCGTCAATTTTCCCGCCGCCGCTTTCTCGCCACCTCCGCCGCCGCCTTCGCCGCTCCGTCCCTGTCGCTGGCGCAGGGCGCCAACGTCCTGAAGTTCGTGCCGCAGACCGACGTGGCGGTGCTCGATCCGGTGTGGACGACCACCTATCCGACCCGCGACCACGGCTACATGGTCTTCGACACACTGTTCGGGATGGACGGACAGTATCGCATGCAGCCGCAGATGCTGGCCGGCGCGACCACCGACAACGACGGGCGGGTGTGGACGCTGACGCTGCGCGACGGGCTGAAGTTCCATGACGGTTCCGCCGTCCTGGCGCGCGACTGCGTCGCCTCGATCAAGCGCTGGGGCGCCCGCGACGCCTTCGGCCAGGTGCTGATGGCGGCCACGGACGAACTGTCCGCGGCCGACGACAAGACCATCCGCTTCCGCCTCAAGCACGCCTTCCCGCTGCTGCCCGACGCCCTCGGCAAGGCGTCGCCCAACATGTGCGCGATGATGCCGGAGCGGCTGGCGAACACCCCGCCGATGGAGCGCGTCACCGAGATGGTCGGCTCCGGCCCCTACCGCTACCTCGCCGGCGAGCGGGTGCCCGGTGCGCTGATCGCCTACCAGAAGTTCGACGGCTACGTGCCGCGCTCCGGCGGCACGCCGGACTGGACGGCGGGACCCAAGGTCGCCCATTTCGAGCGGGTGGAATGGCGGATCATGCCCGACCCCAACACGGCCATGGGAGCCCTGAGGGCGGGCGAGATCGACTGGTGGTATTCCCCCGACGCCGACCTGCTGCCGGCGCTGAAGGCCATGCGCGGGGTGTCGACCCGGGTCATCGACCCCACGGGATGGATCTCCACCATGCGGCTGAACCACCTCGTGCCGCCCTTCGACAATCCGGCGATCCGCCGCGCCGTGCTGTCGGCTGTCACCCAGTCGGACTTCATGGAGGCGCAGACCAGCGACCGCGAGCTGTGGAAGGACGGCGTCGGCATCTTCTGCCCGGGCACGCCGATGGCGACGGACGCCGGCATGGCCGCCATCACCGGCCCGCGCGACCTCGAGAAGGCGAAGGCTGCCATCGCCGCGGCGGGCTACAAGGGCGAGAAGGTGGTGGTGCTCGGGGCGGCGGAGATCGCGAGTTCCAAGGCCCTGTCGGACGTCGGCGCCGACCTCCTCAAGAAGCTCGGCTTCAACGTCGACTACCAGCTCTCGGACTGGGGCACGGTGGTGCAGCGGCGCGCCAAGACCGATCCCGTCGACCAGGGCGGCTGGAACGTGTTCCACACCTTCTGGAGCGGCACCGACCTGTTCACGCCGGCGGGCCATGCCTTCCTGCGCTCGCACGGGCGCAACGCGGCTCCTGGTTGGCCGAGCATCCCGGCCATGGAGCAGATGCGCGACGACTGGTTCAGGGCCCCGGACGCCGCCGCGCAGGTGGCGATCGCCCGGCGGATGCAGGAACTCGCCTTCCAGGAGGTGCCCTATATCCCGCTGGGCCAGCGGTTCTTCCCGACCGCCTTCCGCAGCAATCTCACCGGCATCCTCAACGGCAATCCGGTGTTCTGGAACGTCCGGCGCGGGTGAGCGGGAGGGGCGAGCCGCCTCAGGCCGGGACCGGGCGCGCCGGCGCGGGGGATGCCGGCGGGGCCGCGCCGAACTGCATCCGGTAGTCGTGGGGACTGACGCCGAGCCGCCGCCGGAAGGCCCGGCGCATCCGTTCCTCATCGAGGAAGCCGCACTTGCGGGCGATGTCCTTGATGCTGTGACGCGTCTCCTCCAGCGCGCGGCGGGCGGCCTCCAGGCGCATGTCCTCCACCACCTTCGCCGGCGTGCGGCCGGTGCGCGCGGTGTAGAGCCGGGCGAAGGTCCGGGGGCTCATGGCGACGCGCCGGGCCAGCGCCTCCACCCTGAGGTCCGCCTCCAGGTGGTCCTCCATCCAGCGGTGCAGCGGCTCGAAACCGTCATCGTCGGCCTCCTGCAGGGCCAGCGGAACGCTGAACTGCGCCTGGCCTCCGGAGCGCTTGAGGAACACGACCAGCCGCTTGGCGACGCGGATCGCCTCGGCGTGGCCGCGGTCCTCCTCGATCATGGCCAGCGCCAGATCGATGCCGGCTGTGACCCCGGCCGAGGTCCAGATCGAGCCGTCCCGCTCGAAGATGGCGTCGGGAGACACGGTGAGTTCGGGATGGCGGTCCTGCAGAAGCTGGCACGAGCCCCAGTGGGTGACGACCTTGCGCTCCTTCAGGAGCCCGGCCGAGGCGAGGACGAAGGCGCCCGTGCAGACGGAGCAGAGGCGCCGGGTGAGGCCGGCATTGTCCGCCAGCCAGCGGACGAGGTCCGGATCCTTCGCCGCCTCGTGCACGCCGGGGCCGCCGACGACGAGGAGCGTGTCCACATCGCCGACCTCGTCCAGCGACCGCGTCATGATCTCGAGCCCGGACGAGGTGCGCACGAGGCCGCCGGCGACGGAGGCGACCGTCAGGCGATAGGGCGCCGCCTCACGCGGAGCCGTCTCGCAGGAGATCTCGAACGCCGCCAGTGGACCCGACAGGTCCAGGATGAGGGCGTCGGGAAAGACCACAAAGACGACGTGACGCTGCACCGGCCTGTCCTTCAAGGGGGTCGCATTCCCGCGTGGCAGGAAAGGAGGGCAGAATGTCGTTTCCGCCGCCTCCTGTCATGGCCAAAGTGACCGCCTGCATCACGGACGGAGGCCATCTTGACGACATCCCCTCTGGAGATCGGGCTGCTGTTCTTCCCCGGCATGACCCAGCTCGACGTGACCGGCCCCTTCGAGGTGCTGGCGCGGCTGCCGGGGGCGCGCATGCACCTCCTGTGGAAGCGCATCGAGCCGATCACCAGCGACGTCGGCCTCATCCTCATGCCGACCACGACCTTCGCGGACTGCCCCCGGCTGGACGTGCTCTGCGTCGGCGGCGGTCCCGGCCAGATCGCCGTGATGGACGATCCCGAGGTCATGGCCTTCGTCGCGAAAGCCGGCGCCTCGGCCCGCTACGTCACCTCCGTATGCGCCGGGAGCCTGATCCTTGCCGGTGCGGGTCTGCTGGACGGCTATCGCTCGGCCTGTCACTGGCTGTCGCGCGACCAGCTCGCCCCCCTCGGCGCCATTCCCGTGGCGGAGCGCATCGTCGTCGACCGCAACCGCATCTCCGGCGGCGGCGTGACGGCGGGCATCGACTTCGCGTTCCAGCTGGCGGCCGAACTGTGCGGCGAGGAGGTCGCGCGGCGGCTCCAGCTGCTGCTCGAATACGACCCGCAGCCGCCCTTCGACACCTCCGAGCGCAGCGCGACGCCCGAAGCGCTCGGCGCCATCCGCCAGGCGGCGAGACCCATGCTCGAAGCGCGGCGGGAGGCAGGGGAGCGCGCCCTCGCCCGCCGCAGCGCCGCGTCCGCCGACGCGCCGTCCTAGGGCGCCGAGGCCAAGGCCTTTCCCGGACGCGCCCCGCCCGTCCTCTGCATGCCCGAGGCCCCGACAGGCCGACGGATGTCGTCAGCACCGTCCAGGAGACCCGTCATGTCCCGACCCAAGCTCGCTCCGCTGATCGCCGCGTGCCTCCTGTGGGCGGCGGCCGCGACACCCGCTGTCGCGCAGGTCTCCGACGAGGCGGTGCGCATCGGCGTCCTCAACGACATGTCCGGGCCCTATGCCGACATCACCGGCCGTTCGAGCCTGATCGCGGTGCAGATGGCGGTGGAGGATTTCGGCGGCACGGTGCTGGGCCGGAAGATCGAGGTCCTCTCGGCCGACCACCAGAACAAGCCGGACGTCGGATCGGCCATCGTCCGCCGGTGGTACGACGAGCGCGGGGTCGACGTGGTGGTGGGCCTCGGCGCCTCCTCCGTCGCCCTCGCCGTGCGCTCCTACACGCGCGAGATGGGAAAACTGGACATCGCGACGAGCTCCGGGTCGTCAGACCTCACCGGCACCGCCTGTTCGCCGACCGGCTTCCACTGGATGCACGACACCTACGCCCTGGCGAAGACCCTGGCCACCGCCGCCGTCCGCAACGGCGGCAACTCCTGGTTCTTCGTCACCGCGGACTATTCCTTCGGCCACGTGCTGGAGCGCGACGCCGCGCGCTTCGTCGAGGCGGCCGGCGGCACCGTGCTGGGCCGGGTCCGGGCGCCCATCAACTCGACCGATTTCTCGTCCTTCCTCCTGCAGGCGCAGGCCTCCGGTGCGCGCATCATCGGCCTCGCCAACGGTGGCAACGACACCATCAACACGATCAAGACCGCCCGCGAGTTCGGCATCGTCGGCGGGCGCGGAAACCAGAGCCTGGCAAGCCTCCTGCTGATGATCACCGACGTCCACGCGCTGGGGCTGGAAGCGGCGCAGGGCATGCTGCTGACCGAGGGCTTCTACTGGGACCAGTCGGACGAGGCGCGCGCCTTCTCCCAGCGCTTCCTCGCCCGCCGCAACCTGATGCCGAACATGATGAACGCCGCCGACTACAGCGCGACGCTCCACTACCTCAAGGCCGTGCAGGCGGCGGGCACCGACGAGCCGCGGGCCGTGGCGGCGGCGATGCGCAGCCTGCCGATCAACGACGCGACGCTGAAGAACGGCCGCATCCGCAGCGACGGGCGGGTGGAGCGCGACATGTACCTCTTCCGCGTCAAGGCGCCGGGGCAGTCCCGCTCGCCCTGGGACCTCTACGAGCAGGTCGCGACCGTCGCTTTCGCCGACGCCTTCCGGCCTCTCTCCGAGGGCGGCTGCCCGACGGCGGTCACCTCCCGCTGAGGCGCTGCGGGAGACCCCCAGTCCCCGTGCTCAAAGCGGCCCGGCGGAGGACGGCCACGGGCTTGCGGAACAAATCGGCCTCACGCACGTTCAAGGGCGCGTCGGGGGGCAGTCCGCCCCAGCACAGGCGCGCGGGGACGGTCCGACACGGACCCCTTCGCGCGAGGGGGCCTCAGCGTTGGACAATCCCAAGTTCCTGGCCGGCGGCGGCCCGATGGGCGAGCGTATCCGCAGCTTCGACTGGTCCGGCCATCCCCTGGGCGCGCCCGCGGGCTGGCCGGCGAGCCTCCGGTCGGCCGTCGCCATCTGCCTCAACTCGGCCTTCCCCACCGCCATCTACTGGGGGCCCGACCTCCTGCTGATCTACAACGACGCCTGGGCGCCGATCCCCGGCGAGCGCCATCCCTGGGCCTTGGGCCGGGCGGGCGCGGAGGTCTGGTCCGACATCTGGCCGGTGGTCGGGCCGCAATTCGCCCGCGTGCTGGCGACCGGCGAGGGGTTCTCCGTCTTCGACCAGATGCTGCCGATGCAGCGATCCGGCCGCGTCCACGAAACCTACTGGAACTACAGCTTCACCCCGATCCTCGATGAGGACGGCAGGGTCGTCGGCATCCTCAACCAGGGCAACGAGACCACCGACCGCGTGCTCGGTCTGCGCCGCCAGGAGTTCAAGCTCAAGCTCGAGGACGCCCTGCGCCAGGAGAGCGACGGCCGCGCCATCATGCTCGCGGCGGCGACGGCGCTCGGCCGCCACCTCGGGGCCCAGCGCGTCGGCTACGGCGAGGTGCTGCAGGACGACGCCACCGTCTCCCTCGACGTGTGCTGGGCGGAGGGCGTGCAGCCGGTGTCGGGCCGCTTCCCGCTCGAGAGCTTCGGCGCCGCGGACGTCGCCCGCCAGCGCCGAGGCCTCACCCAGAGCTGCGACGACGTGCTCACCGATCCCGGCCAGGACGCCGCCGTCTGGGCCGCGATCGACACCCGCGCCTATGCCTCCGTCCCGCTCATCCGCCACGGCCGCTTCTCGGCGTCGCTCTACGTCAACTTCCGTGAGCCCCACGCCTGGACCGGCGAGGAAATCGCCCTGATCGAGGAGACGGGCGCGCGGACCTGGGAAGCGGTGGAACGCGCCCGCGCCGAGAACGAGCTGAGGGAGAGCGAGGCGCGCTTCCGCAACATCGCCGACAATTCACCGATGATGATGTGGGTGACGGATGCCTCGGGCTACTGCACCTACCTGAACCGTCTCTGGTACGAGTTCACCGGCCAGACGCGCGAGGAAGCGGAGGGTTTCGGCTGGCTGGCGGCGACCCATGCCGACGACAGGGCGCGCGCCGAGGACGTGTTACGCGAGGCCAATGCGGCGCAGGCGCCGTTCCGGCTGGAGTACCGGCTGCGCAGGGCCGACGGGGCCTACCGCTGGGCGATCGACGCCGCGGCGCCGCGGTTCTCGCCGTCGGGCGAGTTCCTCGGCTATGTCGGTTCGGTGATCGACATCGACGAGCGCCGCAGCGTCGAGGAAGCGCTGCGGCAGAGCGGCGAGTTGCTGCGGCAGAGCGAGGACCGGCTCCGCACCCTCACCAACGCGATCCCCTCCTTCGTCTGGTTCGCGACAGCGGACGGCGACATCCATTACCTCAACGAGCGCTGGTATGCGTTCACGGGCCAGCGCCCGGACGAGGCGATCCCCAGCGGCTGGACGGCCGCGCTGCATCCGGACGACGTGCAGCGGACCATGGCGGCCTGGGAGACGGCGCGGCACCTCGGCGAGCCCTACCGCATCGAGATGCGCTACCGCCGCGCGGACGGCGCCTATCGCTGGTACGTGGCGCAAGCCGAACCGCTGCGCGACGCGGACGGCGCGGTGACGGCCTGGTTCGGAACCTCGACCGACGTGCACGAGCAGCGCCTGGCGAAGGAACGGCTCGAACTCGCGCTCGACTCCGGCGCGATCCAGGGCACCTGGGTCTGGGACGTGCCGGCCGACCGGGTGACGGCCGACGAGCGTTTCGCGCGGACCTACGGCATCCCTCTCGACGAGGCCAGGGCCGGCTTCCCCATCGCCCTGGCGGTCGCGGCGATCCACCCGGAGGATCAGGCGCTGGTGCGCGAGGCGATCCAGGGGGCGCTGGACACCGGCGGCAGCTACCGGTGCGAGTATCGGGTCAGGAACAGCGACGGCGTCTTCCGCTGGGTGGAGGCGAGCGGCAAGGTAGAACTCGCCGCCGACGGCAGCCCGCTGAGGTTTCCCGGCGTGGCGGTGGACGTGGAGGCGCGGCGGGTGCTGGAGGCCGACCGGGATCGCGCGACCTCCCTGCTGCAGGCCTTCTTCGACACCTTTCCGGGGGCTGCCTACGCCAAGGACCTCACCGGGCGCATCCTGCTCGGCAACCGCGGCTTCGCCGAAGCCACCGGCACGCCGCCCGAGCAGTTCCTGGGGCGGACCGACGCCGAGGTCATGGCAGACCGGGAGAAGGCCCGCGCCATCATGGAAAACGACCGCCAGGTGATGGCGACGGGCATCGCCAGGCAGGTGGAGGAGGACATCGTCCAGCCCGACGGCACGCTGACGCAGTGGCTGTCGATCAAGACGCCTTTGCGCGCGGGCGACGGGTCGGTGGTCGGGCTGGTGGGCGTCTCCCTCGACATGACCGAGCGACGGCAGGCCGACGACCGCGCCCGGCTCCTGGCGCGGGAGGTCGACCATCGCGCCAAGAACCTGCTCAGTGTCGTGCAGTCGGTGGTGCAGCTGACCAAGAGCCCGGACGTCGCCTCCTTCAAGGCGGCGGTCAGCGGGCGGATCCACGCCCTCGCCCGCGCCCACAGCCTGCTGGCCGAGAGCCGCTGGCAGGGCGTCAATCTCGACACGCTCGTGCGCGAGGAACTGGCGCCCTTCTCCCGGCCCGGCGCCGACCGCATCCATATCGAGGGACCGTCCCTGCGCCTGCGCCCGGCGGCCTCGCAGGCGCTCGCCCTGGCGCTCCACGAACTCGCCACCAACGCCGCCAAATACGGTGCCCTGTCGACGGAGCACGGCAGCCTCGACGTGTCCTGGCGCCATGCGGGACCGGCAGCCTCGCGCACGCTGGAACTGATCTGGCGCGAGCGCGGCGGGCCGCCCGTGCAGCCGCCCGGCCGCAAGGGCTTTGGCTCGACCGTGATCCGCACCTCGGTCGAGCGCCAGCTCGGGGGCGAGGTACGGCTCGACTGGGACCCGCAAGGGCTCTTCTGCCGCATCGACGTGCCGGCCGAGGAGCTGGAAGCCATGCACCAGTCGGCCCCGCCGGAGGCCACCGAGGCCGCCGCCAGCGGCTCGCCCCCGCCGGTGTATGGCCAGCGGGTGCTGGTCGTCGAGGACGAGGCGCTGATCGCCATGGAGCTCGAGCAGACGCTGATCGAGCTCGGCTGCGAGGTGGCGGGCCCTGCGGGCTCGTGCGACGCGGCTCTGGCGATCATCGCCGAGCTTACGCCCGACCTCGCGGTGCTCGACGTCAATCTCGGCCGCGAGACAAGCGGCCGGGTGGCGGAGGTCCTGCGGGCGCTCGGCGTGCCCTTCATCTACTGCACGGGCTATGCCGAGCCGCTGGAGGACGGCGCACCGCAGGCCGCGGTCGTCATCCGCAAGCCCTTCGACACGAAGTCGCTGGGCGACGCCATCCGGCGCATCTCCGAGACCGCCGGCTGAGGATGCCGGCGGTGCTCGGTGTCAGAGCAGCTTGTCGAGGGTGATCGGCAGGTCGCGCACGCGACGCCCGGAGGCGTTGAAGACGGCGTTGGCGACGGCTGCACCGGTCCCGGTGATGCCGATCTCGCCGATGCCGCGCGCGCCCATGGGCGTGTGGGGATCGGGGATATCGGTCCACATCACCTCGATGACCGGTACGTCGAGGTGTACCGGCACGTGATAGTCGGAGAGGTTCGGGTTCATCACGCGCCCGTTGCGCTCGTCGAACTGGGTCTCCTCCATCAGGGCGAGGCCGAGGCCCATGATGATGCCGCCGCGGAACTGGCTCGCCGCCGTCTTCGGGTTGAGGATGCGGCCGCAGTCGAAGGACCCGAGGAACCGCGCGATGCGGATCTCGCCGGTCACCGCATTGACGCGCGCCTCGCAGAACATGGCGCCGTGGCTGTGCATCGACCAGTGCATCGTCTCCAGCGGGCTGGCGGGGGTCGCCTCGACGACGACCGACTGACGCTGCGCCCGCTGCAGGATGGAGGCAAAGGTCTCGTGGCGCTGCGGATCGTCCCGCTTGGCGAGGCCCCCGTCGCGCGCGACCACCGCATCGGCCGCGAGGCCGGCGATGGGAGAGTCGTTGCCCGCGAGGGCGAGGAGCTCGCCGACCAGCTTGTCGCAGACGGCGATGAGCGAGGCGCCGATGGCAGCGGTCTGCTGCGATCCGCCGGCCATGATGACCCCCGGCAGGCGGGAATCGCCGTAATTGAAGGCGACGTTCTCCATCGGCACGCCCAGGCGATCGGCGAGAACCTGCGTGTGCACGGTGGAAGTGCCCATGCCCATCTCGTGCACGGCCAGATCGACCGACACGTTCCCGTCCTGCGTCAGGGTCAGGCGGGCGGCGCCGCCGGGCATCCGGTAATAGGGATATGTCGCGGTGGCGCAGCCCATGCCGACCAGCCACTCGCCGTCGCGGACGGCTCCGGGCACGGGATTGCGTCGGCTCCAGCCGAAGCGCTCGGCGCCGGCCCGCCAGGCCTCGACGATGTTGCGGCTGGAGAAGGGAAGGCCCGAGATCGGATCCTTCTCCGGCTCGTTGCGGATGCGCAGCTCGATGGGGTCGAGGCCGATCTCGTGGGCGAGCTCGTCCATGGCCGATTCCAGCGCGAAGGTGCCCACCGCCTCGCCGGGCGCGCGCATGAAGGTGTTGCTGAGCATGTCGAGCTCCACCTCCTGCACGTCGAGGAGCAGGGTCTTGGCGGCATAGGCGCTGCGTGTCGGCAGAATGAAGGGCTCGGGCATGGCGTTGTGCGCCGTCTTGACCGTCACGCCGGTGTGGATGATCGCCTCGAGCCGTCCCTCGGCATCGGCCCCGAGGGCGACGCGCTGTTCGGTCTGCGAGCGGCCGCCGACGACACGGTAGACGCCCTCGCGCGACAGGACGAGGCGCACCGGGCGACCTGCGAGCTTCGCGGCCGCGGCGGCGAGGATCTGGTGCTGCCACAGGGTCTTGCTGCCGAAACCGCCACCGACGAAGGGTGAGGTGACGACCACCTTGTCCTCCGGCATGTCGAAGACCTGCGCCAGTGTCCAGGCGGCGTGCGCGAGCACCTGCTGGGCGTCGTGGATGCGCAGCACGTCCCCCTGCCAGGCGAGTGTCACGGCATGGAGCTCGATGGGATTGTGGTTGTGGCGCGGGCTGGAATAGTCCGCATCGATCTTGAAGCGGGCGCCCGCGAGGGCCTCCTCAGCGTCGCCGACGGCGTCGTGCAGCGCCTCGCCCTGGAACTCCGACTGGGCCGTGCCGCGCGCCTCGGCCTCGGCGAAGTCCGTGACGGAGGGCTCGGCCTCGTAGGAGAAGCGGAGCAGCGACTTGGCATGGTCCGCCTGTTCCTGGGTCTCGGCCAGCACGACGGCGACGGGCTGGCCGTTCCAGTGGATGCGGTCATCCTGGAGGACGGGGAGATCGTCGCCGGCCGCCGCCTTCTGCGAGGACATGAACACGGGAGGCGGCTTCAGCCGCGGCGCATTGTGGTGCGTCATCACGAGGACGACGCCCGGTGCGGCCTCGGCCGCCTCGGTGGCGACCGCGACGAGGCGCCCCTTGGCGATGGTGCTGTGGGCGATCGCCGCATAGGCGAGCCCCTCCATCGGGAATTCGGCGGCGAAGGTCGCCTTTCCGGCCACCTTCTGCGGCCCGTCGATGCGCGAGACGGGCTTGCCGACATGGCCGTGGCGCATGCGGATCAACGGATCGGGCTCGCCGCCGGGAACCCAGCTGTCGGGCGCGAGGGCCACGGCCTTGGCGACCGCCCCCTGGACGAGGCCCTGGGCCAGCTGCTTGGCGTCCTTGATGATGCTCATGTCCGGTTTCCCGCGAGGTTTTCCAGCACGGCGACGGCGGTCCGGCGGGCGAGGTCGATCTTGAAGGCGTTGCCGGATAGCGGCCGCGCCTCGGCGAGTTCGGTGTCCATGGCCCGGGCGAAGGCCTCGGGCGTGGCGGGGCCGCCGCGCAGGGCCGCCTCGGCCTTCCCGGCGCGCCAGGGCTTGTGGGCGACGCCGCCGAGCGCCAGCCGCACCTCGTCCACGCGTCCGTCCTTCACGGACAGGACCGCGGCGACGGAGACGAGGGCGAAGGCGTAGCTGGAGCGGTCGCGGACCTTGCGATAGGCCGAGCGGGCTCCGTCGGGGAGCGGCGGCAGGCCGACGCCGGTGATGAGGTCGCCGGGTGACAGCACCGTGTCCAGGTCGGGCCGGTCGCCCGGCAGGCGGTGGAGGTCGGCGAGCTTCACGCTGCGCTCGCCCGCGGGCCCGCGCAGATGTACGACGGCATCGAGGGCGGCCAGAGCCACCGCCATGTCGGACGGGTGGGTCGCGACGCACTGGTCCGAGGCGCCGAGGATGGCGTGGTAGCGGTTGAAGCCGCCGAGGGCGTCGCAGCCCTCGCCCGGGTTGCGCTTGTTACAGCGCGAGCCCTCGTTGTCGTAGAAATAGGCGCAGCGGGTGCGCTGGAGCAGATTGCCGCCGGTGGTCGCCATGTTGCGGATCTGGGCGCTCGCCCCCGCCAGGATGGCCCGCGACAGCACGGGATAGCGGGTGCGGACGCGCTGGTCTTCCGCCACCGCCGTGTTGCGCGCCGCCGCGGCGATGAAGAGGCCGCCGTCCTCGTCCTCGCGGATGTTGGCGGACAGGCCGGACACGTCGACGAGCCGGTCCGACCTCTCCACGGTCTCCCGCATGAGGTCGACGAGATTGGTGCCGCCGCCGAGATAGCGGGCGCCCGCAGCGCCTGCCATGCTCACGGCCTCCGGGGCGTTCGTAGCCCGGTCGTAGCCGAACGGGTTCATCGCGCGTCCTCCAGGCAGGCGGCCTCGATGGCGTCGAGGATGCCGTTGTGGGCGCCGCAGCGGCAGAGGTTGCCGCTCATCCGCTCCTGCAGCTCCTCGCGGGTCCAGGCGGGCGAGGCAGCGCCGAGGTCGGGCGTCACGTGGCTCGGCAGGCCCCGGCGCAGTTCCGCCACCATGCCGACGGCCGAGCAGATCTGGCCCGGCGTGCAGTAGCCGCACTGGAAACCGTCGTGGTCGATGAAGGCATGCTGAAGCGGGGCCAGGGCGCCGATGTCGCCGATGCCCTCGATGGTGGTGATGCTGCGACCCTGGTACTGGACCGCCAGGGCGAGGCAGGAATTGATCCGCTCGCCGTCGACCAGCACGGTGCAGGCGCCGCAGGCGCCCTGGTTGCAGCCCTTCTTGGTGCCCGTCAGGCCGAGATGGTCCCGCAACAGATCCAGGAGCGAGGTGCGAAGATCGCATGCGGCCTCGACGGGCCTGTCGTTGATGGTGAACTGCATCGCGTCCTCGAGCCGGGGTGTCGTTCCGGTCGCAACGCCCGAAGGCGCGATTGGTTCACGGCCCTCGCTCCCCCGGCGGTGTCATGTTGCCGCAGGGACGGGCGCACCCGTCATGGCGCCGTCTCGTTCTCGCCCTAGGAAGCGCCGGCCCGCGGCCCGACGGGCACCCGGTCCTTGAGATCGGAGGCGGAATGGTCCACCTCTCCGCCGGGCGTCCGGGGCGGCGAGACCATGGCGAAGACGCGCATTCCTGTCTGGCGGCTGATCCAGAGCGACCTGGAGGCCGAGATCCGCGCCGGCCTGATCGGGCCGGGCGACCAGCTGCCGTCCGAGAACGACCTCGCCGAGCGCTTCTCGGTCAACCGCCACACGGTGCGCATGGCGCTCGCGAACCTCGCCATGCTCGGCCTGGTGCGGGCGCGACGCGGACGCGGTGTCTTCGTCGAGGATCGCCCGCCCGAATACCGGATCACCCGCGATTCCAAGTGGAGCGAGATCGAGCGGCAAATGAACGCCGGCCCCTCGGGGCGCGTCGTGGGCACGGAGGAGCGGCTGGCGACGACCGCCATCGCCGGCCATCTCGGCCTCGCCGAGGGCACGCCCTTGGTCATGGTCGAGACGGTGCGCGGCGCCAGCCCCTCGCTCCTCATCTACGGCTACCATCTCTTCGACGGCGGCCGCTTCGCCGGCATCGGCGAGGCCGTCGCGCGCTCGGGAAGCTTCACCCAGGCGCTGGCCGAATACGGCGTCGACGCCTTCTACCGCGCCTCGACCTGGCTCGACTGCCGCATGCCGCGGCCGCGCGAGGCGGAGGCGCTCTCGATCCCCCTCGACGCGCCGGTGCTGGTGATGATGTACGTGGACAGCGACGCCGAGGGACGGCCGCTGCTCTACGGCAATGCCGTGATCCCCTCCGGCAGCCTCATCGTGCGCATCGACACGCTCTGAAACGCCCTCCGTCACACGCCCGTTAACTTGTCGAGTTAAACGCGACAAGTGAGCCCTTCGGGGCGTCGATGGGCAGGGCGCCATGGCCGGAATTTCGCTGCGCGGCATCGCCAAGAGCTTTCGGGACACACCGGTCCTGCAGGGCGTCTCGCTCGACATCGCCCAGGGCGAATTCCTGACGCTGGTCGGCCCGTCGGGCTGCGGCAAGACGACGATCCTGCGCATCCTCGCCGGGCTCGAGACCCAGGACGCGGGCGACGTCGTCATCGACGGCGCGGTGGTGGACGACCTGCCGCCGAAGGCGCGCGACATCGCCATGGTGTTCCAGTCCTACGCCCTCTACCCCTACATGACGGTGGCGGAGAACATCGGCCTGCCGCTGGAGATGCGCCGCCTCTCGGCCGCCCAGCGCCTGCCGCTGGTCGGGCGCATCATGCCCGGCGCGGCCACGACCCGCGCCGGCATCGCCGCCGACGTGGCGGCCGTCGCGGAAGGCCTCGGCATCGGCCACCTGCTCGCGCGGCGCCCCGCCCAGCTCTCGGGCGGCCAGCGCCAGCGCGTCGCCCTCGCGCGCGCCATGGTGCGGCGGCCCAAGGCCTTCCTGATGGACGAGCCTTTGTCGAACCTCGACGCCAAGATGCGCGTGCAGGCCCGCACGGAAATCTCGGAGCTGCACCGCAGCCTCGGCACCACCTTCGTCTACGTCACCCACGACCAGGCCGAGGCCATGACCATGTCGGACCGGGTGGCGGTGATGATGGGCGGGCGCCTGATGCAGGTCGCATCGCCCCAGGTCATCTACGACGACCCACAGGACCTGGCGGTGGCGACCTTCATCGGCACGCCGGAGATCAACACGCTGCCGGCGCGGATCGAGACCGACGGCTCCCTCTCCGTGTCCGGCGCGCGCTGGCCGGTAGCGGTGACCGCCGCCGCGGGATCCCAGGTCATCGTCGCCGTCCGGCCGGAGGTGCTGCTGCCCGCGGGGCGCGGCGAGGCGGCGATCGGGATCGCCGGCACGGTCCGTCACGTCGAGATGCTCGGCGCGGAGACGCTGGTGCACCTGCGGGTGGCGGGGGCTGAGAAGCCCGTCGTCGCCCGGGTCGAGCCGGCCGTCGGGGCGCGGTTCCGCCCGGGCGACGAGGCGGCCTTCACGGTGCAGCCCGACCGGGTGCTGGTCTTCGCCGCCGACGGGCGGCGGCTGAAGGCGAAGGCGCTGACCGACACGCCGCTGCAGCCGCAGCGGATCGAGGCGCTCCATGTCTGACCTGGCGCTGCCCATGGCGGGAGCCGCCCCCGTACGTCGGCGCCGGGCGGCGGGCGAGGCGGCCGAGCAGCTGGCGGCCTGGGTGCTGGCCGGCCCGGCCTTCGTCCTCATCTGGATCATGCTGCTGGGACCGACGGTCGCCGTCTTCGCCCTGTCCTTCACCGACTGGACCTTCGGCATGCCGGAGATCGCCTGGGCGGGGCTCGACAACTACCGCGAGATGGCCGCCGACGAGGTCTTCTGGAAGACGCTGCGCAACACGCTGGCCTATGTCGCCTTCGTCGTGCCGCTGTCGGTGTTCCTCGGCCTCGGCGCCGCGATCCTGATCGAGGCCGGCACCAGTCTGCGCGGCTTCTACCGCGCCGCCTTCTTCCTGCCGGTGGTCTCGACCCTCCTC
>LNFM01001649.1_pt1 | contig 69524 bp, 66 predicted proteins | sample 596031 | NCBI WGS metagenome assembly LNFM01 (sample SAMN04254537, study PRJNA301005) | activated carbon metagenome | isolation source: dual media filters at the Ann Arbor, Michigan drinking water treatment plant | place: USA: Ann Arbor
TTCGCAGCTGTACCCAAGCCCGCGCCGCGTCGAGCGATGCTCGACCCACGAAGGGCTGTCGCCACTGGATTCTTCGACGCTGCAAACAACCCACGTAGGTCGGGCTTCAGCCCGACCTACGCCAAACGGACGCAGACATGCTCCCCTTGCCGTTCAGCCACGAACCATTTACCGTATACAGAACACAGTAGACATCACCCCATGCCCCTCGCCCCGCTCTCCGCCGAACCCGATCTCGTCGAACGCGCCCACGGCGCGATCCTCCGCTCGATCTCCGAGGGCGACCTCGCGCCGGGGACCCGGCTCATGCAGGAGGAACTCGCCGCGAGCCTCGGCGTGTCGCGGCAGCCGGTGCTGCAGGCGCTTCGTCTGCTCAAGCAGGACGGCTTCGTGATCGACGCCGGCCGGCGAGGTCTGATGGTGGCGCCCGTCGCGGCAGAGTTGATCACGCAGGTCTACCAGTTGCGCGGGGCGCTCGATGCCCTGGCTGCCCGTCTCGCAGCGGAACGTCATGCCGCGCTCGACGAGCGCCTGATTTCGCAGGGAGTGCGCGCAGCGGCCGGGAAGAGCGTGAGCGCCATGATCGACGCCGACATCGCCTTCCACAACGCGATCTATGCCGCCAGCGGCAACCCGCTGATCGCGGATTCCGCGAACCGCCACTGGGCACACATCCGCCGCGCGATGGGCGAGGTCCTGCGCACCGAGGGCATCCGGGAATCCGTCTGGGACGAGCATGCCGACATCGCTGCCGCCATTGCCGCGGGAGCGCCAGCCCGCGCGGAGCGCCTGTCGCGCGACCACGGGGACCGCGCCGGCCGCGCCCTCGTCGCGGCGCTGCAGGCGCGGACAGCTGCGTGACCGCGCGTCCGACGCGACACGCGACACGCGAAGCATTCACACCACTGCATCCCTGAAACACATCACCACGAGAGAGGTCTCCCCATGGTCCTGACTGCACAGCAAATCGAACAATTCGACCGGGACGGCTATCTGTTCTTCCCCGGCCACTTCTCGCCCGCCGAAGTGGCGAAGCTGACCGACGAAGTACCGCGCATCTACGAACAGCGCCGGCCGGAGAACGTCCGCGAGAAGGACTCCAATGCGGTACGTACGAATTTCGCCGCGCACATGTACAGCGAGCCGTTCGCCCGCCTGGGTCGGCATCCGCGCATGGTGAACCCCGTCCGCCAGCTGTTCGGCGAGGAGGTCTACATGCACCAGTTCAAGATCAACGGGAAGTCGGCGTTCGACGGCGACATCTGGCAATGGCACCAGGACTACGGCACCTGGTACAACGACGACCAGATGCCCGAGCCGCGCGCGATGAACATCGCGATCTTTCTCGACGAGGTGACCGAGTTCAACGGGCCGCTCATGTTCATCCCGGGCAGCCACAAGCTCGGCGTGATCGATGCCGGGCACGATCTGACGACGACGAGCTATCCGCTCTGGACCATCGACAACGACACCATCGCGAAGCTCGTCGGGCGTGGTGGCATGGTCTCGCCGAAGGGTCCCGCCGGTTCGATGATCATGTTCCACTCCTGCCTCGTGCACGCGTCGGGTTCGAACCTGAGCCCCTTCAACCGCGTGAGCGTGTATCTCTCGCTCTGCGCCGTCTCGAATCACATCCGACGGTTCAAGCGTCCAGGCTACATCGCGCATCGGGACTTCGCGCCCATCCAGTGCCTGGCCGACGACTGTCTGTTGACCGAGGTGCCAGTGGATCTGCCGTGGGGCAATGGCACGCCGTCCGACGAACTGCAGCCGATGCTGTCGGCCGCCTGACGCGAGGTCTCACCCCATGAACCTCCACGCGAAACTCCTGCAGCGGCAAGCCGAAGGTCGACCGCTGCGCATCGGCCTGATCGGCGCTGGCAAGTTCGGCTCGATGTACCTGGCCCAGGTGCCGCGCACGCCGGGCATCCATCTCGTCGGTATCGCCGATCTCTCGCCCGCGAACGCGAAGACGAATCTCGAACGCGTGGGCTGGGACCCGGAACGCACGACCGCGACCTCGCTCGACGATGCGCTCGCCCGCGGCACGACGCACGTGTCCGACGACTGGGAGGCGCTGGTGCGCCACCCTGCCGTGGAGATCATTGTCGAGTGCACGGGCAACCCGCTCGCCGCGGTCGATCACTGCCTCGCGGCCTTCGCTGCGGGCAAGCACGTCGTCAACGTCACGGTCGAGGCGGACGCGTTCTGCGGCCCGCTGCTGGCCCGCAAGGCGCAGGAGGCTGGCGTCGTGTACAGCCTCGCCTACGGCGACCAGCCCGCGCTGATCTGCGAACTCGTCGACTGGGCCCGCGCCTGCGGCTTCCCCGTCGTCGCGGCGGGTCGGGGGCACAAGTGGTTGCCGCACTTCTGCGAGTCGACGCCCGAGACTGTCTGGGGTCACTACGGCCTCACGCCGGAACAGGCGCGTATCGGCGGCCTCAACCCGAAGATGTTCAACTCGTTCCTCGACGGCTCGAAGCCGGCGATCGAAAGCACGGCCGTCGCAAACGCTACGGGACTCGCCGTCCCCGACGACGGACTCGCGTTCCCGCCGGCGAGCGTCGACGACATCCCGTACGTGATGCGTCCGCGCAGCGAAGGCGGCGTGCTCGCGAAAAAGGGCATGGTCGAGGTGATCTCGTCGCTCGAAGCCGATGGTCGCGCGATTCCTTACGACATCCGGATGGGCGTGTGGGTGTGCTTCGAGGGCGACACGGAGTACATCCGCCGCTGCTTCGAGGAGTACAAGGTCCGCACCGATCCGTCGGGCCGATACGCGTGCCTCTACAAGCGCTGGCACCTCATCGGGCTGGAGGTCGGCATCTCGGTGGCGTCGGTCGGTCTGCGCGGCGAGTCCACGGGCGCCGCGCTCGGTTTCGAGGCCGACGTGATCGCCACGGCGAAGCGCGATCTCGTCCCCGGTGAAATGCTCGACGGAGAAGGTGGCTACACGGTCTGGGGCAAGCTGGTACCCGCCGCGAAGTCACTGCGCGTGGGTGGGCTCCCGCTGGGTCTGGCCCACCAGGTGAAGGTGGTGCGGCCGGTGCCGCGCGGCCAGAGCCTCACATGGGCCGACGTTGCCATGGACACCACGCTGGCGGCCTATCGCGTGCGGCGGGAGATGGAGGCATTGTTCGCGCCGAAGGCGGCGGTGCGGGCGGCGTAAGAGGGCGTGGGACCCAGGTCGGCGATGTCGCTGACCCGGCACGAAGGGTCGCTTTGGCGGAATGGGAAACGCCGCGTCGAGCGAAGCTCGACCCACGCAGGGGCCTCGCGACTGGATGCCGCAGCGCTGAGAACAACGCCCGTGGGTCGGGCTTCGCCCGACGCCCGCGTGCCTGGATTCGCCGCTGCGCCCAAGCACACGCCGCGTCGAGCGAAGCTCGACCCACGCAGGGGCCTTCGCGACTGGATGCCGCAGCGCTGAGAACAACCCCCGTGGGTCGGGCTTCGCCCGACGCCCGCGTTCCTGGATTCGCTGCTGCGCCCAAGCACACGCCGCGTCGAGCGAAGCTCGACCTACGAACATCATCCCGTCACGCGAACGAAAACGGGGGGCACATTCGTGCCCCCCGTTTTCATTCCATCGCCCTCATCCCTTCACTTCGGCGTCGCCGCCTCCGGCCCGTAGCGATCGTCCTCGATCTTGTAGACGACCACCTGGTCGATCTCGAAGGTCTCCTCGCCGGGCGGGAAAACGTACTTCTTCGCGGCGGTCTCGGCCGAGTAATCGAAGATCCCGGGCGGGTTCGATTCGATGATCTGCGTCTTCAGCACCTTCCCCGCCGGACTGACCGTCAGACGCACACGCACCTTGCCCTCGATACCCTGCGCCAGCGCGTCCTTCGGATAGTGCGGCGTCACCTTCTTCACCGGCGGCGCCTTCTTGTCGGGCGGCGGCAGGTCTGGAGGCGGCGGCTCCTCCTGGGGCGGCGGCGGCGGTGGCGGGGGCTCCGGCTCGGGAGGCTTGGGCTCCGGCAGCGCGGGCTTGTCCTCCGGCTTGGGAGGCTCCGGCGGCTTCGGGGGCGGCGGCTTCTTAGGCTGCGGCTTCTGCGGCTGTGGCGGCGGGGGCGGTGGCGGGGGCGGCTCCGGGACCTTCACGAAGTCGACCTTCATCGGCTCCGGTTCGGGATCCGGCAGAAGGGCGTCCCAGTTCACGAGCACGCCCGCCACAACCGCGATCTCGAGGCCCACCGCGAACAGGAAGGCCCGTCGCAGCGACAACAGCCGGGGGCCCGCCTCCGACGGATCGGGGGCGGCGTCGGTGCGGGTGTCGCTCATTTCGCGGCAGGCGCTCCCGCCGGGTTCTGAGGCGTCTTGGACGCGGCGATGCCCACGGAGTTGATGCCCTCCGCGCGCACGAGGTCCATCACGTCCAGCAGCTTCTGCAGCGGGACTTCCTTGTCACCGGCGATCACCACGTCGACATTGCCCTTCGCCTTGTCGGCCTTCAGGCGCTCCGTCAGTGCCTCGGGCGTGATCGGCTTGCCCTGGACGAACATCGCACCTTCCTTCTGCACGCCGATCGTGATCTGGGAGTCCTTCAGGACCTGCGGCGTCTTGGAATTCGGGATGTCGAGCGCAATGCCGCTACCCGCGATGGTGTCGATCGTGATCATGATGAAGAACACCAGCAGGAACATCATGATGTCGATCATCGGGATGACTTCGATGCGGGGTTTGTCCGCCTCGAAGTAGCGCATGGTGCGGGACTTCATCCCTTCGCTCCACCGCCGTGCATCCGGTTCACGAGCGTGAGCTTGATCAGCTCGAGCTGGTGCACGCCGAGGCGCACGCGCTTGTTGAAGTAGTTGAGGAAGATGAGACCGACGATGGCGATGAAGAGGCCGATCCCCGTGGCCACCAGCGCTTCGCCGATGCCGCCGGTCACCGCCTTCGCACCGGCACCGAGACCGTCACCGCCCAGCACGTCGAAGGTCTTGATCATGCCGAAGATCGTGCCGAGCAGACCCATGAGAGGGCCCAAGGTCACGGCGGTGTCGAGCACCCAGAGATGCTTGTCCATCGCGGGCACGGTCTCGAGGATGGTCTCGTCGACGTGGCGTTCCATAGCATCGGCGTCGGGGCTTTGCGATTCGAGGGCAGCCGTGACGAGCGCCGACTGGAGCGCGCCCGGGTTCGCCTTGGCGACCGCACCGAGCTGCTCGATTCCGCGGTACGGCGCGCGCTTGAGATCCCGCTCCATCGCGGCGCCCTGGGACAGCACCTTGTGGAAGAAGTAGAGCCGCTCGATGATGACCGCGAGCGCCACCGTGAAGAGCAGCAGCATCAGCGGGATGATCCCCGCAGTCATGTCCGTGAGCGTTTGAAGTTTTTCCCACATGGTCGATCCGATCCTCTCAGGCGTTCAGGGCCGCGGTGCGGCGGGTTTCATTTCATGCTCGGTGCGTCGGGGAAGGGCGCGAAGAACGGCACGTCGTACTTCTCCACGATCCTGCGGATCTCCCCGTTCGCAAGCATCTCGGCGAGATCCTGGTTCACCATCTCGAGGAAGCCGTCCTCCTTCGATTTCACGCCCCACGACGCGTTGAAGCGCTGGCCCTTGGTGGGCTCGAAGCCGGGCACCATCGCGAGCTCCACGTTCTTCTCGCGATTGGCGACGGTGATGGAGGCGCTCCACACCATGATCGCGTCGACCTCCTTGTTCAGCAGGCCGTCGATCACGCGGTTGTTCTGGAAGTACGTCTTGACGGGGATGCCCATCTCCACCGCGTTGTCGTACATCGGGGTGTACGCGGGTACGCCGATGGTGATGTTCTTGCCCTTCAGCTCGGCGAGCGTGCGCACGCGCGGCACCTTGCCATTGGAGACGAGCACGAAGCCGACGCCGAGGTATGGCCGCGTGAACGCCATCTTGTGGTTGACCATGTGGTCGTCCTCGCCCGTCGCGATCAGGCCGAGGAAGAGATCGCAGTGACCCCGGTCGATGGTCTGGCGGAACGCCCCCGCGAGGCCGCCGCGGTAGACGCCGGTGTTCGCCCAGAGGATCGAGTACTCCCAGCCGTGTTTCTTCGTGATGGCGGCGAGGATCTCGATGTCGATGCCGGGCGGCTCGTTCTTCGGCGCGGTGTGGGCGAAGGGGTAGTACCACGCGTCGGTGCAGGCGATGATCCGCTTCATCGCGGTGACGCGCCCGATGGCCGTCAGGTAGCGGACCTCCTGGGGAATCTCCACCGGCGGGCCGCCATAGCGGTAGCCGCCCTGGTAGTTGCGGTCCGTGATCGGGTTGAACACCTCGGGCTCGGTGTAGCCGATCTCCGCGACACGCGGCCGGGGACGGCCGATCACCGTCTCGACGTCGAGTTCCGGGACGGCAAGCGATGCCGTCGCGACGAAGGCCATCAGCGCGGGCATCCATCTTCCGCGTTCCAGCCATCGGGTGAGTCCACTGCGCTGCTTCGCCACCTGCATTTCCTGGAAGTCACGAACAAAGGCATCCCGGCCGGATCGGGAAAAACTCCGGTCACGACGGGACGGGGTTTGGCGATCGGGTGACCCACCGGCCGGAAGACTGCGGGGGGCGCGACGTGCAACCGAAAGCGCCCGAAGTGTAGTCGATCGGCGGGAGATGCACTTGACTAGTGCGGTCATGGCTTTGCCAGATGCGGGCACGCGCCGGCCCGGTCAGTCGACGAAGCGCGCCGCGAGGCGATCCACGAACGGGTCCAGGGCCACGCCGCTGGTGACCGACAACCGGAGTGCGCGCTCGTGCAGGGCGTCCGTCGTGAGCGGCGCGATCGCCCCGCGGAAGGCGAACGCGGCAATGTTTCCGCCCGTGTCCGCCAGCAGCCGCAACACCCGACCCTCGAACACATCGTGCAGGATCGAAAGGTTGTCGTGGATTCGCGGCGACGCTCCAGCAAGATTCGCGACGAGCACACCGTCGACGTCCAGGGCCGCGAGCGCGTCGCGATAGAAGGCTTCGGATGCGAGCGCCTCGGGCTGCCCGTCGGCATCGAACGCGTCGAGGACCAGCACATCGCAACTTCGCCGGTGACGCCGCGTGTAGCCGGCGCCGTCCGCCAGCACGATCGACAGCCGCGCGTCGTCGACTGGCACGAAGAAGAGATCTCGCGCAGCCTCGATCACCCGCGGGTTGTGCTCGACCACCGTGATGGTTGCTTCCGGGAAGCGGTGATACGCGAACTTCACGAACGAACCGCCGCCGAGACCGATCATCAGGAAGCGACGCGGCGTCTCGTGGAAGAGCAGGAACGCCGCCATCGCGCGGGTGTACGACAGCTCGAGCGCCGCGGGATCTGACACGCGCATCGCGCTCTGCACGACATCGCTGCCGAGATAGAGCGACCTTACGCCGCCCTCTTCGACCACCTGCACGATCTCGCCCGTCGGGGCGGATCGACCGACACCGCGGCGGTTGGACCGTGTCATCGGCCGCTGCCGCCGCGGGGCGCCTTCACGCTACTTCGCGATGCCGAGCAGTTCGACTTCGAACTGCAGCGTCGCGTTGGGCGGGATCACGCCGCCCGCACCGCGCGAGCCGTAGGCGATGCCGGGCGGGCACGTGAGCTTCGCCTTGCCACCGACCTTGATCATCTGCACGCCCTCGGTCCAGCACGGGATCACGCGGTTCAGCGGGAAGTCGATGGGCTCGTTGCGCTTGTAGGAGCTGTCGAACTCGGTGCCGTCCGCGAGCGTGCCGCGGTAGTGGACTTTCACCTTGTCGGATGCGCCGGGCGAGGCGCCCTTGCCTTCGGTGATCGCGCGGTACACGAGTCCGCTCTTGGTGACGACGGCGCCGGGTTCCTTCGCGGCGGTGGCAGCGAGGGGGTCGGTCTGGGCCCATGCCGGCAACGCGAGCAGGGCGACAAGAATGGCGGCAAATCTCATGGCATCTCCGTGGAATCGGTGCGCCTGCGGAGGCAGCGCGCCGGGCGGGCATTTGACCACACTTCCCTGGGCCGCCCCACGCGCCGTCAGGCATCGCTCTGCGGGGGCCGTCATGCGCCGGGCGGCCCACCGGCGTCGAGCCGTTCGACGAACGCGAACAGCGCATCCCACGTCCCGCCGATGTCGTTGTAGAGGATGCCGTGCCGATCGGAAGGCACGAGCCGCAGCACCTTGTCGCGGCTGCCGAGCGCACGAAAGAGAGTGCCCGCGCTGGCGGCGTCGACCACGGGATCGCGATCGCCCTGCAGCACGAGTGCAGGGCAATGCACGTGCGGGAGACGCTTGCCGAGGCTCTCCACCAGACGCCCGAGCTCGAACAGGCCACGGATCGGCATGTGCACGTAGTTGATGTGCGGGTGCTCCGACGGATTCGGACGGAACGCGAACACGCCCTCCTCGCGAACGACCTCGACGAGCCGGCTGGTGCGGTGGACGATCGGCACGAACACCATGTTCCGATTCCGAAAGCGCATCGGCGCCGACAACGCCGCCACACCGGCCAGCCGCTCGGGTGCCTCCGAGGCGAACTGCAGACACAGCAATCCGCCGGTCGAGAACCCCACGAGCACGATGCGATCGACGAACGGCGCGAGGATCTCCCAGCCGCGACGCACCGAGGCGAGCCAGTCGTGCCAGGTGCGGGACCGCAGGTCCCAGGGCGACGTCCCGTGGCCGGCGAGTCGCACCCCGAACGTGGCGAAACCTCGCTGCGCGAGGGCCTCCCCGAAGCCACGCATCTCGGCGGGTCCGGCGAGGAATCCGTGCACGAGCAGAACACCGGTGCGACGCGGCGCGGCGGGCCGCAGGAAGAAGGGTTCGGCATCCTCGACCTGCGTCTGCAGTGCATTGATCGCGCGATGCTCTGCCTTGTCGAACCGCGTGCGATTCCAGCCCCGCGCGCGCCGCTCGTCGTCGAAGCGCAGTTCCGCAATGCGCTGTGCCGACAACTCGGCGACGTCGCGGATGGCATCGGCCACCGCAATCCGTGCCGCACCGATGGGCGCAGCCTCGTTCGCGTAGACCTCCACCGGATTCTCGAGGCGCACCCGATCGAACGCGTGGTCCTGCATCAGCTTCGGCAGGAACCGGTAGTAGCTGTCAACGTGGGCCACGAGCTGGAGTTCGTACGTGATGCGCAGGAACTCGTCGAGTCCGGGGCAGCGCCCGTCCGGAAGATCCTCGTAGTTCTCCGGATTGCGCAGACCTCTGTGCAGATGCACGCCGCCGTCCCCCTGCAGATGCTTCACGGCAAGGTAGAGGATGCGGTGGAACTCCGACGCGAGAATCTCCGTGCGCCCCGCTTCCATGAGCCCGTAGATGGCAAGCGATGCGAGATGGCAGAGGTTCACCGTCACGAGCTGATACATCGCGTGCATGTAGGCATCGCGGATGCGGTCGGGCTGCAGCGGCAGCGCGTTCGCGACGAGCCGGCTGTCGGCGCGCGCCGCATGCAGCGTGAACGCGTCGTGCAGGTCCGAGAGGCGGGTCGCCCGACGCGCGACCAGTCGCAGTTCGCGCTCGCTCCAGAAGTGCGCCGGACGCAGCGGATCGCCGAGCCTGATGTCCATGTCGGTGTGCTTCAGCAGGATGTTGCCCTCGATCAGCAGTTCCTCGCGCATGCGCGGACTGATGCCGCGCCGGAACAGCTCAGCACCCTGCTGCAGCGGATTGCCCCGCACCCGCATCGGGTAGAACGTGATGTTGGCCGGCACGATCAGCGTGGGACGCATTGCGCGCACCACGAGGGTGTCGCGGTCCTCGATGCCGAGCAGCGTGCACCAGGCGTCGAGGCGCGTCCGGTCGCGTCGGTCCGAGGCCTCGAGCACCGCGCGCTTGAACACCTCCACCGCGAGCGCGATCACGGCAGCGCCGCTGTGCTGCTTGCGCCGTCGATCGGACTTGCGCGAGTAGATGCTGTATTCGCCGCTGCCATCGAGTACGCGACGATCCTTCACCATGCCGCCTTCCGGAAAGACGATGAGCTTGCGGCCACGCAGCACTTCCGCCGCGAGGAAGCTGAGCAGCTGCGGGTGGTTGTTGGGCACGGCACCGACGGACTGAAGGAAGTTCGAGAAGCGGTCGCCCGCGTGGAACAGCGCGTGGTCAGCGATGGATCGACACTCGACGCCGCAGTGCTCCCAGAAGAGGTACTGGGGAATGAACGTCTCGAAGCGCGCGAAATGGTTGAAGACGAAGATCTCGCCGTCCTCCACCTGACCCTCGTCGTGGTGCAGGCGGATGTTCACGCCGAGCACCCGCCGCAGGAATCGCATGAAACGTCCCGTCCAGCGATAGGTCGTCGGATGGATGGGCATGTCGTCGATCACGCGTTGGCTCCTTGTGCGAGCCGGGAGTTGCCAGGCTCGGTGCATTCTAGTGGCTCGATCGCGTCGCGACGTGGAGGTGTGCGATACCCGATGCACCGCGGTGCCCAAGCCCGCGCCGCGTCGAGCTGCAGCTCGACTCATGAAGAGGCCTTCGCGACTGGATGCATTGCCGCTGAAAACAACCCCCGTGGGTCGGGCTACGCCCGACGCCGGCGCTCCTGGATTCATCGCAGTGCCCAAGCCAGCGCAGCGTCGAGCGATGCTCGACCCACGAAGGGGCCTCGCGACTGGATGCATTGGCGCTGAAAACAACCCCCATGGTTCGGGCTTCGCCCGACGCCCGCGCTCCTGGATTCGCCGCTGCGCCCAAGGCCGCGCCGCGTCGAGCGAAGCTCGACCCACGAAGGGGCCTTCGCGACTGGATGCTGAGGCGCTGAAAACAACCCCCGTGGGTCGGGCTACGCCCGACGCCCGCGCTCCTGGATTCATCGCTGTGCCCAAGCCCGCGCAGCGTCGAGCGAAGCTCGACCCACGCAGGGGCCTTCGCGACTGGATGCATTGCCGCTGAAAACAACCCCCGTGGATCGGGCACTGCCCGACGCCCACGTGCCTGGATTCGCCGCAGCGCCCGCGCCCACCATGCTCCTGGAGCAACATCGCGAGAGCATCCGCCACCGGAGAATGCGCAGAGCGCCCTCCCCGTGCGACACTCGATCCGTCCAACATCCCGTGTGTGCCGCCATGACTGACCTCACCCCAGACGCCACTGCCTCCGCCGAGCTAACCGTGGGCCCCGACGATCTCGCCAGTCGCCTGGTCTTCGGACCCGGCGACAACTTCCCGGAGGTGCTTGCCACGACGCGAATGATCGCGCTCATGGAAGTCGCTGCCGCGCGGGTCATCGTGCCGATCCTGGAACCTGGTCAGTGGTCAGTGGGCGTCACCGTCGACGTCACTCACTCTGCCCCGACGCCGCTCGGCGCCCGCGTCGTCGCGGATGCCACGTTCAAGGCCCGCGAAGGCAAGCTCCTCGTGTTCGACGTCGTCGCTCACGATCCCGGGGGCGAGATCGGCCGGGGCGTTCACAAACGCGCGATCGTGTCGGCCGACCGTCTGATGGCCGGCGCGGCGAAGCGCAAGGGCTGAGGCGGTCTCGATGTACTGCGCAGCGCACTTTGCGGAGACGCGGCCCGAGGTACTCCGAAATCTGATCCGCCTGCATCCGCTCGGCACGATCGTCACCATGGGGCCCGACGGGCTGCGGGCGGACCACGTCCCGTGCCTCCTCGAGGACGAAGGTCCACACGGCATCCTGCGCGCGCATGTCGCGCGTGCGAATCCGCTCTGGCGGGATTCGTCGACGGACATCGATGTACTCGTCGTGTTCCAGGGGCCGAACCGCTACATCACGCCGTCGTGGTACGCCACGAAGCACGAGACCGGAAAAGTGGTTCCCACGTGGAACTACATGGTGGTTCACGCGCACGGGCGTCTCAGGGTGGTGGATGACGCACCGTGGGTGCATTCGCTCGTGAGCCGGTTGACCGACCGCTTCGAGAGCGAACGCGACGCGCCCTGGAAGGTGTCGGACGCGCCCGAGGACTTCGTCGATCAGCAGCTGCGCGCCATCGTCGGTATCGAGATTCCGATCGCGCGCATCGAAGGCAAGTGGAAGATGAGTCAGAACCGCGTCGCGGCCGATCGCGAGGGCGTGGCCGCGGGCCTGCGGGAGGTCGGGGCGGACGTCATGGCAAGGGAAGTGACGGACCGCGGGACGTAGGGCGATTCATCGGGCCTGCGTCAGTGGCTCGATGATGCGCCGAACGGATGCTCGAGCGGCTTCCGACTTGGCGCAACGCTGCGAACAAGGCATGCCAATGGAACCAAGGATGGTTCCTGGAACGACCGCGTCGGGCTGCTGCCCGACCCACGAACAGCCAGAAACGAAAAGGCCCGCATGGCGGGCCTGAAACACAACACATAGCCCCCACAGCGGGCCTGAACACAAAACAAAGGCCCGCACGGCGGGCCAAAAACACAAGAGGCCCGGTTGCCCGAGCCTCTGTGGTACTTCTCAACGCAACCGAAGTTGCGCTGGATCAGTCCGCAGCGCGGATGTTGATCGCCTGCTCGCCCTTCGGGCCAGTGGTGACTTCGAAAGTCACGCGCTGGTTTTCCTTGAGCGTCTTGAAGCCGCTGCCCTGAATCGCGGAGAAATGCGCGAACAGGTCCTTGCCGCCGCCATCAGGCGTGATGAATCCGAAACCCTTTGCGTCGTTGAACCACTTGACAATACCGGTAGCCATTCAGCTGTTTCCTACTAGAGATTTAAGTCGGGCCGAGATTTACTCTTGCCCACCACGCGAGAACTTCAAGGGGGGAATTCACCACCGGGCGGTGACCTTTGGGGGCCACGTCAGACGAGCACTTCCACTTCTCGAGGATCTTGCAAGACGCGTTTTACGCCCTGACGCTCTTCGTGTAAAGCATTTTTTCCGGATTCCCGGGGGTAAGGACCCGCTCGCCCGGAGAACAAGGGCAGGCGACCCTCGGTCGCACCCAGCACCTGGACCAATGCGAGCAGTGAAACGAGGTCCGCGCGGTTGTGCTCGAGCACCTTCGGCAGAACATCGGCATTTCCCCGTGCCAGCCACTGCTGCCATACCGCGGGAACCTCGGCACCAGGTAGATCGTCGACCCTCGAGAAGCCCAGCGCGCGCTCTTCGGCAGTGCGCAGCCGACAGTCCGGCCAGTCCGTCCGGAGGCTGCGCCGGGCCGCGTGCAGCAGGTCGCAATGGGGCAGCCCGCCGAACGGATGCGCTTCGCGTCGAAGGGCGTAACGACCGGCCAGCAGGGGGACGTCGAAGCTCTTTCCGTTGAAGGTGACGAGGCAGCCGGCCTGGGCAACGGCCTGCCGCAGATGGGACAGCATGGCGGCTTCGCCGGCGAACCGGGTGGCGAGGTACTGCCGCACCACGAGCGTCGCCCCCTCGACCCTTGCGAGGCCGAGCAGAAACGCGAACGTCCCGGCCCCGCCGGCGAGCCCTGAGGTCTCGGTGTCCAGCAGCAGGAGATCGCCGGTCGGCCGGACCAGCGTCTCGCCCAGACGGATAGGCAGGCCCGCGGGCGTGGCGGCATCGCCCGAGAGAACGGTGCTGCCATGGCGCAGCGGCAGCGGGTGGCGCGTCGTGACGCACAGAAGGTGCTCCCCGCAGGGTTCGCCGCCGATGGCCCGACGCAGGGAATCGATGTCGCGCGCGTGGCCCGCTCCGCGACCGGCCCGGGCGCGGGCCAGCCGCTCTGCGAGGCTGGGCCCATCGATCGGGGGGACTGTCGTCATCGGACGGTGTCCCGCCGGGGTCACCGACGCGCCCTCGCGATGCATCGTCGAGGCGGACGACGGGGTCACCGGCTGGGTCGCGGAACGAGCGCCTGCCGATGCCCCCTGACGATCCGTCCTGGCGAGCCCGGCGAACGGCGATCGGGGAACCGCAGGCGCCGTCGCCGGCGCACCGATCACCGCCCGCAGGCGCGCGATCCGGTCCGCGACCGACAGACTTCCGGATGCGCCGACAGCCCTCATGACGCCCTCTGCACCGCATCGGGCGCCGCCTCGGAGCGCATGAGCCCGAGCACCGTCGCCGCTGCCTGCTTCGGCGAGGACGGTCGCCGCGGATCGGGCGCCAGCACCGGACCGACACACGCGGGGCACCCATGGGTGCACGCGCAGTGCGTGACGAGATCGAGGGCACGGTCTAGGACTTCGTGCCGCAGGTCGTACAGCGGTGCACTGATGCCGATCCCGCCGGGGAAGTGGTCGTACAGGTAGACCGCCGGATGGAACGGCAGGCGCATGCGCGCGAGATCGACGGGGTCGCCCGTGAGCGACCGGGCCGAGCCCCTTCCGGTGCCGTCGCGCACCGCCGACCACCCGGCCTCGCCGTCGCCGACCGACCGCCCGATGTCGCGCAGTTCGGCGAGACTCACCAGCGCCGCCATGTGATGCAGCGCGTACGCCGCACCGAGGAATCCGTCGAGCGCCTCGAATCGGTCGTCGAACGCCAGGTCGAGCGCCTTGGGGGTGACCTCCCACCACACGGCCGTGGTGTGCATCTCGTGGTCCGGCAGGTTCACGTTGCCGTAGCCGATGTTCTCGTGGGTGTAGTAGCGGATCTTCTTGTAGCCGGCGACGCGCCGCACGACATGCACCTCGCCGTGGGCGCACCGAGCCGTGGTCTGCTCGTCGGCCTCGAACTCGGCGAGCACCTTCAGCTTCGTGTAGTCGATGGCGTCGGTGTAGTAGTCGGCCTTCACCTGCCGCACGAACGCCTTACGCCCCGTCCAGTCGAGCCGCTCCACCTGCCAGGGCGCCGACTGGATCAGATAGATCGCGCCCTCGTACAGCGTCACCGAGGCGCTCGAGTAGTCGACCTCCGCGATGATCTTCGCCGCGCCGTCCGTGATGTCGATGACCACGAAGTTTCCCTCCGCGAGCGAGCGCAGGCTGACGGCGTTGGCGGGATAGCTGTCCGCGATCCAGTGCCAGCGATCGCCCTCGCGGTGCACGAGGCCCTGCTCGGCGAGGTAGTCGAGCGCCTCGACCACCGGGAGGCCGCCGAAGCCCTCCCCCGCCTCGAACGGCAACTCGAAGGCAGCGCAGCGCACGTGGTCCATCAGGACGAGCAGTTGGTCGGGATCGATCCGCGCGTGCTCCGGGCTCGCGCCGAGGAAGAACTCGGGATTGCGCGCCAGGTACTGGTCGAGCGGATCGCTGGAGCACACGAGCACACCCAGGGCGCCGCGCTGCCGCCGGCCCGCGCGCCCGAGCCGCTGTAGCGCCGCCGCCACCGATCCGGGGTACCCGTTCAGCACGCACACGTCGAGCGCGCCGATGTCCACGCCGAGTTCGAGCGCAGAGGTCGTCACCACGCAGTCGAGTTGCCCCGCGCGGAGCTTGCGTTCCTTGTCGCGACGCTCGGTGGGCAGATAGCCACCGCGATACGCCGCCACGCGCGCGGGCTTCCGCGGATCGGGATCGAAGACGTCCTTCAGGTACTTGGTGAGCACCTCTACCTCGAGGCGAGCATTCGCGAAGACGATCGTCTTCAGGCCGAGCTTCACGGCGGCACGGGCGATGCGCGTCGTCTGGGACCGAGCCGACGCGCGAAGGCCGAGGTCCGCGTTCACCACGGGCGGGTTCCACACGAGCAGCCGCTTGGCGCCCTGCGGCGCGCCGGATTCCGTCACCGCAGCCACGGGCTCGCCCAGAAGACGCTCGGCGAGTTCGCGCGGGTTCGCGATGGTCGCGGAACACAGGATGAACACGGGGTCGGCGCCATGGAACCGGGCAACGCGGCGCAGGCGGCGGATGACGTTCGCCATGTGCGACCCGAAGACGCCGCGGTACGTGTGCAGTTCGTCGATCACAACGTAGCGGAGGTTCTCGAAGAACTGCGCCCACTTCGCGTGATGCGGCAGGATGCCCTGGTGCAGCATGTCCGGGTTCGAGACGACGATGTCGGCATGGGTGCGCACCGCGCGCCGCGCGTCGCCGGGTGTGTCGCCATCGAAGGTCATCGCGCGGACACCCAGTTGCCCGGCCGCGTTCAGCTCCAGGATCTCCGCCACCTGGTCCTGCGAGAGCGCCTTGGTGGGGAAGAGGTACAGCGCCTTGGAATGCCCTGCGAGCGCCGACTGGATCACCGGCAGGTTGTAGCAGAGCGTCTTGCCGGACGCCGTCGGGGTGACCACCACCACGTGCCGCCCGGCGGCCACGTGATCCCAGGCCTCGCGCTGGTGGCTGTAGAGGCGCTCGATGCCGCGCTCGCGCAGCGCGCCGGCGAGACACGGATCGAGCCCGGGAGGAAAGTCGACATGCTTCGCGGCGCGCTCGGGCACCACCAGCTCCGCCACGATCTGCGCGGCATGCCGGCGCTTCAGCCCGTTGGCGAAGGCCTCGGCATCGCGGATCCGCGGTGCGTACGAGGTGCCATCGGAAAGCCCCGAGAACAGATCCCCCGCCCCACCTTCGCTGCCGTAATCCATGCGGACCTCCCGTTGTCTTGGCGGCCATGATGGGCGGGCAGTGGCTCACTGGATGAGCCACCCGAGGACAGTTGCGCACATCGCCGCGAGATCGCCCGATCGCGATTTCCCCGAAGATGCCCCTTGACCGTCCAAATGCGAATGGTTATCGTTTGCGTCGAGAGGTGCCCATGAACGAATCGCCCCGAGCAGCCCCTCCGGCACCCGCGTCCGGAACCCGCGAGGCACTGAGACAGGACTCCATCGTGCGTCTCACGTCCGCCGGTCTTTTCGCAGGTCGCAGGGAGATCGAGATAGAACACGCCGGTCGCATCTACCGGTTGCGCATCACGCAGAACGACAAGCTCATCCTGACGGCCTGAGGCCGCAGGAGAACCGCCCGCCAGCAAGCCCGCCGATCCCGCTCCCCGCGGGGTCTCCGCGAGCCAGCACGCCAGCGTCGTCATCCACACGAACGACTGGAGTCTGGCCGCCATGCCCAGCACTGCCTCCGCTTTGCGCGTCCTCACGGCGCGATGTGCCCCTGCGACCATCGATCGCCCCCGCGGCGTCCGTCCGACCGGGAGCGCGCGATGAACGCCCGGCCCGAGATCGCACTCGCGGCGCTCGTCTACCTGATGACGCAGTACTCCCGCACGCGCTGCCCGCTGGTCGCGAGAGCCATCTGCGAGCACCTCGACCACGTCACCGACCACGCCCGGACCGACCCCGTGCTGCGGGATGTCGCAGCCGGCGCCCGTACGACCTGGACGCACCTGTGCGCGCCGGCCGTCCCGTCGGTGACCGTCCCGCGCAATGCCCCCCTCCACTGACCCCGCGAAAGGAGACACGCCCATGGAATCCGCCCTCGCTGACGATCCGCACCGCCTCGAAGCCTCGTGGACCGCCCTCACCCGCGAGAAACCCCTCCGGAACCGCGATGCCGCACGGACGCTGGGGGTGACCGAGGCCCATCTCGTCGCGTCGCTCTGCGGTGGACGCGCCACGCGACTCGACGGCCCCTTCGGCACCCTGCTGGAACGCCTGCCGGAAGTCGGGCGTGTGATGACGCTCACCCGCAACGAGGCGTGCGTCCACGAGAAGACCGGCCGGTTCGAGGACGTCTCCCACAGCGGTGCGATCGGCCTCGTGCTGGGCGACGACATCGACCTGCGCGTCTTCCTCGATCGCTGGCGCCACGGCTTCCTGGTGGAGGACGCCGGCCCGGGCCCGAGCTTCCAGTTCTTCGATGCGCACGGCGAGGCCGTCCACAAGATCTACCTCCGCGACGATGCTTCCCTCGCCCCGTGGACCCGCATCGCCCGCGACCATCGCGCCGACGACCAGACGCCGGGGATCCGCGTCGAGCCGCCGCCTGCGGCACGGGCTGAACTGCCCGACCGGGACATCGACGCCGCCGCATTCCGCCAGGCCTGGGCAACGCTGCGGGACACGCACGATTTCTTCGGGCTCCTGCGGCACTACCGGCTGACGCGCACGCAGGCGCTTCGCCTCGCCGATCCGACGTTCGCGCGCCCGATCCGGACGGACGCCGTGACGCAGGTGCTGCACGCCGCGGCGGCACGCAAGCTCGCGATCATGGTCTTCGTGGGCAACCCGGGATGCATCCAGATCCACACCGGACCGGTCGAGCGCGTGGAGCGCCGGGGACCGTGGATCAACGTGATGGACCCCGGTTTCAACCTGCATCTGCGCGAGGATCTCGTCGCTTCGGCGTGGCTCGTGCGGAAGCCCACCACGGACGGCATCGTGACGTCGATCGAGGTGTTCGACGCGCGCGGCGAACTCATCGTCCAGATGTTCGGTGCCCGCAAGCCCGGCGTGCCCGAACTGGATGCGTGGCGGGTGCTCGTGGCGGACCTCGACACCGCCAACGCGTCGGCGACCGCGCCATGAGAGGCGTGCTTCTCGCCGCGTGCCTGGCGCTCGCGGTCACCCACGCGTCGGCCGCGCCGCCATCCCGGGTCGTCTCCGTCGGCGGTGCCGTCACCGAGATGGTCTACGCGCTGGGGGCAGGCACGGCACTGGTCGGTGCAGATTCGACCAGCATCCATCCGTCGGAAGCCGGCCGGTTGCCGCGCGTGGGCTACATGCGCCAGCTCTCGGCCGAGGGCGTCCTCTCGCTGAAGCCTGCCCTCGTGCTCGCGACGGCGGAAGCAGGCCCGCCAGCCGTGCTCGAGCAGATCCGCGGGGCCGGCGTGCGGCTCGAGCGTCTCCACGTGCGCCATTCGCCCGAGGCGGTCCGCGAGAACATCCGCACGATCGCCGACGCGCTCGGTCGGGGCACCGCCGGGGACGCCCTGCTCCAGCGCTTCGACGCGGACTGGCGCGCCACACGCACACGCATCGCGGGCCTGCCGACACGGCCCCGCGTGCTGTTCGTGATGGCGCACGGCGGCGCACCCATGGTCGGCGGACGCGACACCGCGGCGGACGCGATGCTCGCGCTGGCCGGCGCCGTCAACGCCGCCTCCGGCATCACCGGCTACAAGCCGCTCACGGCGGAAGCCGCCCTCGCCGCCGCGCCCGACGTGATCCTGGTGACCGATCAGGCGCTGGAGACGGGCGGCATCGATGCGCTGCTGCAGCGACCCGGACTCGCGCTCACGCCGGCCGGCCGGGCAAAGCGCGTGGCCACCATGGACGCCGTGCTGCTGCTCGGCTTCGGACCGCGGTTGCCGCAGGCGGTCGACGAACTGGCGACGAAGGTGCGCGCGTGGTGACCGCGGTGCGGGCGTGGCCGCGGCCCGCAGGACGCGCGCCGGCGGTGCTCGGGACCCTCGGCCTCGCCGTGGCGGCTGCATTCCTCGCAAGCCTCGCGGTGGGCGCCTTCCCCATCGGCATCGGGCGCATCGTTGAGATCCTCGCGGAGATGGTCGTTCCGGGCGTCGGCACCGGGTCGCTCGACCAGGACGCCGCGGTGCTCCTCTCGATCCGCCTGCCGCGCGCGGTGCTCGCCGTGTGCACCGGCGCCGGTCTCGGCATGGCCGGCGCCGTGATGCAGGGGCTCTTCCGCAATCCACTCGCGGACCCGGCCGTCATCGGCGTATCGAGTGGCGCCGCCCTGGGCGCCGCGATCGCGATCGTCGGCGTGTCCCTCCTCCCGACGGCGTTCCGCGTTGCCGGTGGATTCCTGCTGCCCGGCGCCGCCTTCACTTCCGCAGTGATCACCACGGCGCTCGTCTATCGGGCAGGCCGCCAGGACGGCGCCTCCGGGATGCATTCCATGCTGCTCGCGGGCATCGCCTTCAATGCCATCGCGTTCGCCGGCGTCGGGACGCTGTCGTTCATTGCCAGCGACGAGCAACTGCGCAACCTGTCGTTCTGGTCACTCGGCAGTCTCGGGCAGGCGAGCCGGCACCTCGTGATGACCTCCAGCATCGCCGCCGCCGTCGGCGCGCTTCTCCTGTGGCGCCTCGCCCCGGCACTGAACGCCCTCGCCCTCGGTGCCGCGGAAGCGGCCCATCTCGGCGTGGACGTGCGCGGCCTCGAACGCCGGGCGGTGCTCCTGGTCGCCCTGGTCGTGGGCGCCCTCGTCGCGGCCACCGGCGTGATCTCGTTCGTGGGCCTGGTCGCGCCGCACATCGTCCGCCTCGCGTGCGGCCCCGACCACCGCATCGTCCTGCCCGGGGCCGCGCTCTTCGGGGCGGCGCTGATGCTCGCTGCCGACGCCGTCGCCCGCACGGTCGCAGCGCCGGCAGAACTGCCCGTCGGCGTGCTGACCACCGCCGTCGGCGCCCCCTTCTTCCTCGGACTCCTGTTGCGCGCCCGCCGCGCATCGGGGCTCTGACCGTCATGCTCGCCCTCGAACAGGCCACATTCGAGCGTCGCGGGCGCGCGCTCGTCGACACCGTCTCGCTCGCGCTGCGTCCTGGCGAACTGGCCGGACTCATCGGCCCCAACGGCGCCGGCAAGTCGACGCTCCTCGGACTGCTCTCCGGCCGCCTGACGCCCACCCGCGGACGCGCCGTGCTCGACGGGATCGAACTCGGTCAGTGGGCCCCCACGACCCTCGCCCGTCGGCGCGCGGTGCTGGTGCAGGAACCCGTGCTCGCGTTCGCCTTCACCGGGCTCGAAGTGGCGCTGCTCGGCCGCCATCCGCATTGCGGCGGACATCCCGGACACCACGACCGGCAGATCGCGATGCAGGCGCTGCACGCGGCCGACGCCGCCGCCTTCGCCCATCGGCCCGTGGACACGCTCTCGGGCGGGGAGCGCGCCCGCGTGCATCTCGCACGGGTGCTCGCGCAGGTGGCCTGGGAGCCCGCCGACACCGCGCGCGTGCTGCTGCTCGACGAACCCACCGCCAGCCTCGACCTCGCCCATCAGCACGCTCTGCTCGCCCGGGTCCGCCGCCTCGCGCGGGAGACCGGGCTGGCCGTGCTCGTGTCGGTGCACGACCTCAACCTCGCCGCGCGGCACGCCGACCGCCTGCTGGTGCTCTCCGCCGGATCACTCATCGCGGACGGGGACCCCGACGGCGTGCTCGTCCCCGAGACCGTGCAGCGCGGATTCGGCATCGCCACGGCGCGCGTTGCCGTACCGGGGCAGACGCATCCCACGCTGGTCGTCATCGAGGCCACGACGTGAACGGCGAGATGACCTCCGCGAAGGCGCGCCTCATCGCGTTGTTCGAGGAACTGCTCCAGCACGAGGGCTACGGCTCCCTGCGCGTGGAGATCCGCATCCTTCGGAGGGGGCAGAAGGAAGTGATCCTCGATTGCGGAAAGCAGTACCGCTTCGTGCTCGATGTCCCGCCCGCGGCAGACGCGCCCAGCGGTCTGCGGGATGCCCCGCGAGCGCTTGCCGGAATGGAGCGCAGACCCTGATGCCCTCCGCTTTCCATCGATCCCACCGGGCGGCGCGGTGCCGCCGGTGCGTTCCCCTCGACCCACGGGTCGACACCCACTGCGGTGTGGGCAGCCTCCGAGGTGGAGGTGCACGCACCGGACGAAACACGATTCTCAGGAGACAACCATGAAACTGCATCACCTCGCCGCCATCGCAACCGCTCTGATCTCGTCGCAGGCGTTCGCGGCCACCGGTCAATGGGATTCCGCGCTCGCCGGATTCGCCGGCAACGGTGCCACCAGCGCCACGCCGTGGATCGCATCGCCGCCCGCCGGCTCGCGCTATGCCGAGTGGAACTTCTTCAACAGCCTCACCGACAACAGCCCCGACATCGGCAGCTCCGGAGACGCCGCGTCGGTGACCGAGAACTCCGGCAGCGCGTTCGTCACCGGCGGCGGCAACATCTACAGCCCCAGCTTCGTGACCGACTTCACCGTCACGCTCGCCGGCGGCGGCACCGGACCGTGGGATGTCTTCCTGCGCGTCGCGACCCTGGGCAGCCCTGCGGCGTCGACGGCCACGCTGAACGGCATCGCAGCCACGGCGATCGAGACCTTTTCGGCGCCCATCGTCGGCGGCTTCGGCGGCAACGAGCAGGAGGTGTACTGGAAGTGGACGGTCGATGCGGCCCCCACCTACACGTTCGCCTTCGAGGCGGCGACCTCCAGCATGAGCCTCGATCAGCTGGCCGTCTTTGCGGCCCCCGTGCCGGAACCGCAGACCTACGCCCTGTTCGGCCTGGGCCTCGGTCTGCTCGGTCTCGCCCGCGCCCGCCGTCGCTGACCTGCAGCGCCACGCCCGGGAAGACTCTCGCCGGGCCGCCAGACCTCCTGCCCGCGGTGCGCTTGCGTGCGCCGCGGGCGCTTTTTCGTGAACCATCGATGCCGTCGCACCACCCCCTGCTGATGCTGCTCGTCGTGGCGACGGCGGCGTCCGCCCCGGCGACCGGGGACGATGCGCTGCGCGTTCCCACCATCACCGTGCGCGGCACCGCCGAGGCGGCATCGGACGCGCGCAAGATCGAGCCGGTCTCGACGGTGAACCGCGCCGACATCGAACGCTTCCAGGCGACGAACGTGTTCGAAGCCGTCGCCGGCACGCCAGGCGTGTCGATCAACGGGGGGCCACGATCGAGCGGCATGAAGTTCAACATCCGCGGCTACTCCGACAGCGAGGACGTGCAGATCCGCCTCGACGGCGCGGTGAAGAACTTCGAGAAGTACCGCTTCGGCGGCACGTTCATCGAACCCGAACTGTTGAAGTCGATCGTCGTGGTGCGCGGCCCCGACATCCTGTCGGGCGGCGGCGCGCTGGGCGGCAGCGTGTCGTCCGTCACGCGCGACGCGGCGGACTTCCTGCGCCCCGGCGAGCGCGCGGGCCTGCGGCTCAAGTACGCGACCGGTTCGGTCAACGGGGAGATCCAGCGCACCGCGATCGGTTTCGCGCGCCCCACCGACCGCATCGATCTGCTGGTGGCGGGGTCCCGCAGGCAGTCGGGCGACTACCGGCTTGCCGACGGCAGCACATTGGACGTCTCGGGCAGCAACCAGCGCAGCCTGATGTTCAAGGGATCGGTGCTGATCGGCGACTCGCTGACCGTGACCCTCTCGGCCGTGGATCTCTTCGACCGCGGCCGGCAACCCTTCGACGCCACCGCCGGTCAGCCCGGCCTGTTCGGCGTGGTCACCCGCACCGTGGAGGACGAGAGCCGCACGCTCGCCGTGCGCTGGCAGCCCGACTCGCGCTGGATCGACCTCGCCGCGACCTTGGGTCGCTCGGTGAGCCGCGTGAACGACCTGAGCCGGCCGGACGTGTCGCCACCGCCGTTCGCGAACGTCATCACCGGCCGGGTGAACGACGACTACGACTACGACGTCACCAGCCTCGACGTGCGCAACACCGCGCGTTTCGGCTGGGGTCCCGTCGGCAACGAACTCACGCTGGCGCTGCAGTCAGTCCGCAACCTCCGCGACGTGCGACGCGTCACCGAGAACGCTGCGATCAACGCGTCGCTCTATCCGGGCGGATTCAACGAGGCACAGCCCGCCGGTGAGCGCGAATCCTGGGGCGTCGTCGCACAACACACGTTCACGCTCGGTCACTGGTCGCTGTCGCCGGCCCTGCGCCACGACCAGTACCGCGTGGATGCCGGCGGAACCGCCCGCGATCGTCTGCTCTCGTTCGGCGAGCCCCCCACCGTCCGCGAGAGCGAGGTGACCCGCCAGCTCGCGCTCGCATGGCGTCCGGGTGGTCGGGAATGGCTCCTCGGCGCGCGCTACGTCGAAGGCTTCCGCCCCCCGCTGGTGGACGAGTACTTCACCCGCGGCGGCTTCGGGCGCTGCTTCCCGGGGCTCATCGGCAGCGCCGCGCCGGCCTCGCGCATGTGCGGCGCCCTCTACGAGCCCGAGCGCTCGAAGACCACCGAGGCCACGCTCGCCTGGAGTCCGCCCGCCTTCGACGCGTGGTCGATGGACGCGAAGGTCACGCTGTTCCGCAGCGTCCGCCGACGCACGCTGCTGTCGCTCCAGCAGGTGGCGCCGGGTGTCGCCGGGCAGCCAGGCTGGGACGAGCGCCAGGGCATCGAGGCCGAGGCGCGCTTCGACACGCGTCACTGGTTCGGCAACGTCTCGTACACGCGCATCGACGGGCGCGTGTTCGACGGCACGCGGATGCTCGATCTGTTCGACGTACCCGGTGACACCCTCGCCGTCACGCTCGGCGCGCGCCTCTTCAGCGACCAGTGGGACACCGGCCTGCGTTTCCGCGACGTCAGTTCGCGCGGCGTCGTCACCGGCCTCGCGCCGGGCAATCGCGTGATCGTCGGCAAGCAGCCCGGCCACGAACTGCTCGACCTGTTCCTCGGATTCCGCCCGTCCCGCGACGCGGAGTACCGCGTCACGCTGGAGAACGCCACCAACGAGCCCTACTTCCTCAACGACGGCTTCGGCGGCGCGCAGGGATCCCCGGCGCCGGGGCGGAACCTCCGGTTCTCGGTGTGGGTGCAGTTCTAGGGATACCCCCGGCGCGGCGTGCTGCCGCCTTCTGCCGCCACCGGATCAGCCCGGTCACGAACAGCAGCGCCGGCACGAAGCCCGATGCGAGCACGAGGAGACGCCCCGGCATGCCGAGCGCCTCGCCGCTGTGCAGCGGATGCAGCCACGCGAGGACGGTATCGCCGACGCCATCGGCCCGCGCATCGCGCACGGCGAGCACGTTGCCGTTCCAAGGATCGACCCACACCTGGGTCTTCGGGAAGCGCCGCCCGGGCTCGCCGGCCTGATACATCTGCACGCGATACGTGCCCGTGTCGTCGGCCGGTGTCTCGACCCAACGGGGCTCGGCCATCGGGAAGCGTGTGCGGGCCACGGCGATGGCGGCATCGACGGGCAGCCGCTCTGCGCCCGCCGGTCGCTCGGTGAGAAGTTTCGGATGGCGGTGCAGCGTCGACACCGCGTCGATCGCGGGGTCGAACCACGACGGCTCGCCGAGCATGACGCCGGTCGCCGCGAGGATCGCGAGCAGCAGCGCGCCGCCCACGCCGCCCAGTTTGTGGAGGTCGTACACGCGGCGCGCCGGTGCGGCATTGCGCTTCCAGGCCAGCGCGCTCTGCCATCGACCCGGCGCGGGCCACCACAGCACGAGCCCCGTCACGACGGACCCGAGCAGCACGATGCCGACCACTGCGACGATCGTCCGACCGGTGCGATCGAGCAGCAGGCTGTAGTGGAGGTCGTAGATCCAGGTCATCGCGAAGTCGCCCCAGAGCCGCGCGGGCCCCACTTCGAGGGTCCGCGGATCGACGCGCACGATCAGCGGGGCGAAGCCGAGGTGCTCGGTCTCGGCCGGCTTGTAGTAGCGCGCGGTGACGGGGTCGTCGTCGTCCATCGGCAACTCGAGCCGCCACGCGCGCGTCCGCTCGGGATGCGCCCCTTGCAGCGCACGGAACACCTCTTCCAGCGCACGCGGTTGCCCGTTCCCACCCGACGCGGCCACGGCAGGTTCCAGCACGCGATCGATCTCCACGTAGAACACGAGCAGGCTGCCGGTGATGCCGAGCAGGACGAACACGCCGCCCACCACGAGCCCCGCGTAGAGATGGATCGCGAGCCAGGCGTCGCGGGCTCGACGGCGGCGTCCGGTTGCGACGTTCGTCGTCACCGGCACGGGACCCGCATCGCGCGCTCCGTTCATGGAAGCCGTCAGAAAGTCGCCGTCATGGTCGCGTAGAGCGCGCGCTTGTCGCCGGGGGAATGCAGCGACTGCGTGCCGTCGTGCCAGACGTACTCGTAGTACCGGTCGGTGAGGTTCTTCAGCGTCAGTTCCACCGAGATCTCCTTCGTCGCACGATACGCCGCCGCCACGTTCACGAGCGCATAGCCGCCGAAGCGGCCCGTGGTGTTCGTACGATCGAGGTAGTAGCTGCTCTGGGCGTTCACCCACGCCGAGAAGCGCAGGTCCTGCGTCGCTTCGTAGTCGACGCCCGCGGAGAAGAGGTGATGCGGCACGTGGTCGATCTCCCGGCCCTGGCTCGCGGGCGACGCCGCATCCGCCTGGAGGATCTTCGAGAACTGCCGCGAGTACGACGCCCACGCGGAGGATCGGTCGTCCGGCCGCACGACCGCCTGCAGATCGAGGCCGCGGCGGCGCGTGCGCCCGACGTTCTCGGTGTCGTTCGCCGGATCGTTCAACCGGCGTCGCGCCTCGTCCGATGCGGTCTGCTGCCACACTGCGATACGCCCCTCGACGCGCGCGACCGGCGCGAATTTCAGGCCGAATTCCCAGCCCTGGTTGATCGACGGCGCGAGATCGTTGGTCCGCGTGACCTTGTAGGCACCCGCGCCCGCACCGACCTGGAACGTGCGTCCGAAGTTGCCGTACGCGCTCATGGCGTCGGTCAGGGCATAGATGAGGCTCACCTTCGGTTGATGGATGAGCCCGTAGTCGTTGATAGCGGACTGCACGCCGGTCGCGTTGTTGGTGAACCGCCCGCTGAAGGTGTCCACCCGATACGCGGGAATCACGCGCAGCCGCGGTGTCGGCTTCAGGGTCGCCTGCACGTAGGCGCCGAGGTTGTCGAAGTCGAAGTCCTGATCGCGGGTGAGCGAGACCCGGGTGCGATTCGTCGTGTTGAACCGCTGGCTCTTGTTCTCCTGGCGCTCGACGTTCACGCCGCCTTCCACCGAGAGATCGCCCAGTGCGGTCGCGCCCGCACGCCACGTGAGCGTGGACATCACGCCGTAGTGCGTCTCGTCGACGATGCGCTCCTGCTGCGACACGCCCGCGGAGAATCGCACCCAGCGCTGGTCCTCGAGACGGTTGAGGTACGTCTTGACCGTCAGCGAGAGGTCGGACCGCAGTTCCGCATCGAGGTGCGCACTCAGCTGGTTCGCGAGGCGCTCGCCGCCATCGGTCGCCGAGATGCCGTACGACTGGTCGGGATCCCGGCGCGCGTCGGCGGCCGTCAGATAACCGGGCTCCTGCGCGCTGTTCCAGTGGTGACGGGCGATGAGACCCATCCGGAACCGGCCGTCCACCGGCTCGTAGAACCACTTGCCGGCGAAGGACGCCCGCTCGCTCTGCGAGTGATCGCGATAGCCCTCCGCTCGCTGGAAGGCGACCGCGTAGTTCTGCGCGATGCCGTCCTTCTCGATGCCGAGTGCGCCCTGGACGTCGCGCGTCGCAAAGCTGCCGTACTGCAGCCGCGCGGTGCCGTAGTTGCCGCCGGTGCGCGTGATCACGTTGGCGTTGCCTGCGATGTTGTGCAGGCCGTAGCGCGGATCGTTCGTTCCGCGCACCACCTCGATCGCCGCGATGTCGACCACGGGCACGATGTCGAGGTACGGCATGTTGCCGTCGTTGCTGTTGGACGGGATGCCGTCGATCAGCAGCTTGACCGCATTCACCTCGCCCTCGCCGTTGAATCCCCGCAACGAGAACTTACCGGAGGTCGTGCCCTGCCGGAACTCCGTGAGCATCACGCCCGGCATGCGGCCGAACAACTCCCACGGATAGTTCACCTGCCCTCGCGTCGCCTGATCGGCGCCGAGCACATCCACCGACGTCAGGATGTCGCGCGTCGCGAGCGCCCCGATCCCACGCCCCCGCACAGCGACCTCACCGACCACGAGGGCTGGGACGGCAGCGCTTGGGACAACAGGTTCGGCAGCCATCACAGGCAGCGCAACGTAGCCGCAAACCGCGGTGAAGGCGCGGATGGTTCGGGTTTTCATGGAGACGGTCGGGATCGAAAGATGCCAGCCGCCAATGCTAGCCCCCACCGCCGCAGGGGACATGCGACCGATTGTCGCAGCCGAGGGTGTCGTGCATCGGTTCAGGTCGATGCGCTTCCACGGCATCCACCTCGCGACGGAGCCGCTGGGATTCGCGGCCATTGGCCGCTCCTACAACACCTTCGCTTCGATCATGGTCGGTGGATGAACCACGACCCTGTAGGAGCGGGCCATGCCCGCGAAAGCGGTAGATGCCGTGGCAGCGCTTCAACCGAAACCGACGCTTTCGCGGCCATGGGCCGCTCCTACGACACCTTCGCTTCGATCATGCTCGATGGAGAAACCATGACCTGTAGGAGCGGGCCATGCCCGCGAAAGCGGTGGATGCCGTGGCAGCGCTTCAACCGGAACAATCGCTTTCGCGGCCATGGGCCGCTCCTACAAAACCTTTGCTTAGATCATGGTCGATGGAGAAACCATGACCTGTAGGAGCGGGCCATGCCCGCGAAAGCACGGCACCGCCTGCTTACGGGGCCATCGCTCCCTGCCACGCGGACACGGACTCCCTACGCCCGCCACAACGCGTGCGTCGTCCACAGCATCAATCCGAACAGCACGAGCGCGCCGCCCTGGTGGGCTGCGCCGAGGGCCACCGGCACCTGCAGGAGCAGGGTCGAGATGCCCAGGGTCACCTGCACTACCAGCATCGCGAGGAGCAACACCATCGGGCGCCGCGCGGCGGTGGGCAAGTCGACGTGGCGCGCCGACCACCAGAAGGCGGGGATGACGAACATCAGCGCCCACGCGATCATCCGGTGGTTGAACTGCACGGTGGTGAGGTTGTGGAAGATGTTGTCCCACCACGGGACCATCCCGCCGAGGCCGCTCGGGAAGAGGCGGCCGTCCATCAGCGGGAAGGTGTTGTAGGCATAGCCGGCGCGGGTGCCGGCCACGAGGGCACCCGACAGCACCATCACGTACACGAGCAGGACGAGCGCGGTGGCCTGGAACGCCACGCGCCTGCGGTCTGGGGCGAGTTCACGATGCCGCACTGGCGTCAGCAGGCCGAGCGCCGTCCACAAAAGCGCCGCAAAGAGGAAGAACGCCATGCCCAGATGCACGGCGAGTCGCACGTGGTTCACGCGGGGCGTATCGACGAGGCCGCTCTTCACCATCCACCAGCCGATCGCGCCCTGCATGCCCCCCAGCAGGAACAGGAGGACGAGCTTGGGGGCGAGCGACCACGACAGCTGGCGCTTCACGAGGAACCAGAGGAACGGGACGAGGAACACAAGGCCGATCGCGCGGCCCAGGAGCCGGTGGATGTACTCCCACCAGAAGATGCCCTTGAACTCGTCCAGCGACATCCCGCGGTTCACCTTCATGTACTCGGGCGTTCCCTGGTACTTGGCGAACATCTCCTGCCACGCCGCGTCGGTGAGCGGCGGTAGCGTGCCCGTGATCGGCTGCCATTCGACGATCGACAGACCGGACCGCGTGAGGCGGGTGACGCCACCCACGACGACCATGATGAAGACGAGGGCGCAGAGCAAGAGGAGCCAGTGGGCGACCCGACGGTGGTCGGGGTCGGCGCGGCCGGACGAGAAGCCGGCGTGGAGCGGGAAGGCGGGATTCATGGGTGGGATTCTAATGGCGGCAACGGGCACGCTCACGGACTGCGCGGACGCGCCGTGGTTCCCGCAGGCCGCAGTGATGGGTCAGGGATACAGGAGGAACGGTGCGCGCTCGGCCGTCCAGGCAACCTCGTCCGGCATGGTCAGGGCGTCGAGATCCGCGGGGACGGCAGTGCGATCGTCGACCCATTCCCGCAGCAGCGGACTGCCGTTGATGAGGTCGATGGCGAGCCGCCCCTGCTCGTACTCGTACGGGAAATCCCGCCACAGGGTGTAGCCGGGCTGGAGCAGACGCAGCGCCTTGAACGCGAGTGCCTGCAGCCGCCAGGGCCGGAAGGCGGCGTGGTCGTAGCTGCCGTCCTCCACGTGGATCTGCAGCCCCTCGCACAGCTTGCCCGCGTGCTTGTGGAACGTGGGCTCGAACCAGCACGGCCGCAGCCGACAGCCCGCCAGCCAGTGCGGCGCGAGGGATTGCATCTTCGCGAGCAGCGCGCGCGCATCGATGTCCGGGGCGCCGAACAGTTCCAGCGGGCGCGTGGTCCCGCGGCCCTCGGACAACGTGGTGCCTTCGAGCATCACGGTGCCGGCATAGCAGCGCGCCATCGAGAGATTCGGGGCATTGGGGCTGGGGTTCACCCAGGTGCGCTCGCCGATCGGCCAGCCGAAGCCAGGTGCGGCATCCGGCTGCCAGCCCTCCATCGCGATGACGCGGTAGTCGACATCGAGTCCGAGGGTGGAGACGAACCAGTGCCCGAGTTCGCCCATCGTGAGCCCATGCCGCATCGGCAACGGCCCCGCGCCGACGAAACTCTCCCAGCCCGCGTGCAGCCGCAGGCCCTCGACCGGACGGCCGGCGGGGTTCGGTCGATCGAGTACCCAGACCGACTGGCCCCGCCGCGCAGCGGCCTCGAGCACGTAGCGCAGCGTGGTGATGAACGTGTAGATGCGGCAACCGAGGTCCTGCAGGTCCACGAGCAGCACGTCGAACGTGTCGAGCATCGCTTCGGTGGGGCGCCGCACTTCGCCGTACAGGCTGAAGACGGGGATGCCCAGCGTGGCGTCGAGGAAGTCCGGGGACTCGACCATGTTGTCCTGCTTGTCGCCGCGAAGCCCGTGCTGCGGACCGAAGGCGGCCGTGAGTCGCACGTCACCCGCACCGGCGAGCGCGTCCAGCCCGTGCACGAGGTCGGTCGTCACCGAGGCAGGATGCGCGAGCAGCGCGACCCGGCGGCCCGCGAGCGGCGCCCTGAGTGCTGCGTTCGCGATGAGACGATCGAGTCCGAAGTTCATGCCGATGTCTCTGGAGGAAGGGAGACGCCACCGCGACCGAGTCGCAGCACGCGGCCACCGGGGTGATGGAAATCGGGGCGATCCGCGGGATGCGCGAGCGCCCAGTACGAGAGGATGCCATCCGACGATTCGACCACCGCGGTGATGCCCATCGGGTGACTCCGATCAGCCGACAGCGAAGACGGCAGCGCGACGGACACCTCCACGACCAGCGTCGCCGCCGACGCGGATGCGGAGATCACCGGGGCCGCCATGGCGTGCGGCCGCATGCCGTCCCGATAACCATCGAACGCGTACGCGGCCCAGGCACCCGATGGCGCGAAATTGCATTCGACGTAGGCGTCGGCTTCCGCTCCCCCGACGAATAGCTCGAAGCACGTGTGTCGCCATAGCTCGTCGGTCCGGACCGGCGACGCGGGCGCCGGCACGCGGATCCGGTCGATGGCACCGGTCAGGCGATAGCGCAGCGAAAGGCTGGCGGAATCGTCGATGTCGACGTCGACGTCGATCGATGCGATGTCGGCACAAGGCGTCGATGGGTGTGGCCGGAGGGCGGCGCACAAGGATGGCAGGCGGATCATCGGTGGCGGCAGGCGCCCGGCGGGCGCCGGGAAACCGCGCTTGTACCGTGACGACGGCGCGGGGGCAAGACTTCCGAACACCGCCGGCCGCGCGTCGTCAGGTGCGGCGGTCCGTCACCGATCGTTCAGGAAGCCAGGAACACCCGCCAGTCCCCGAGGGCAGTGATGTCGCGCGCGCCCTGGGCCGCGATCGCCTCGCACACGAAGCCCAGTACGGAGGTCCCGTCCTCCAGCAGGACCGTCCCGATGCCGAGCGGCGCCGGAATGCCGGCCACGAAGGACCCGAACTCGCGCGCGGGCAGCTCCCAGATCTCCATCGCGACGGTGCCGCCGCCCTCCGCCACACGCACCATCCCCGGCCGGTGCGGCGGGCCGCCGGGCAGCGCGTAGAAGCGGTACACCGGGGCACTCTTCACCGCGCCCACGAGGCGCGCCCCGCGAGACGTGAGTTGCGGATTCAGCGGCAGGCCCGAGAGATGGGCGCCGCACACCGCCACGCGTACGAGCCCGGAGACCGAGGCCGGCGGTGCGATCGGTGGCGTCCTAGGCCGCGGCAGACCGGTCGCACCCAGTGTCTGCACGCACAAATCCTGTAGACGACCGGCCAGTCCGAGGAGCGGCACGTCGCGATGCGCCGGCGCGAACAGCGTGACCCCGAACGGCAGACCGGAGGGCACGAACCCGGTCGGGACCGCCGTCGCGGCGTAGTCGAGGAGGTTCATGAAATTGGTGTAGTAGCCCAGGTTGCCGTTCAGGCGTATCGGATCGGCCTCCACCTCGTCGATGCGGTAGTGCGTGCCGGCGGTCGGCGTCACGATGCAGTCGACCCCGGCCCACGTGGCGTCGGCGATGCGCTTCAAGGTGCGCAGGCGGTAGAGCGCATCGTAGGCATCGGCGGCGAGCCACTGACGGCTGCGACCGACGATCTCGCGCGTCACGGGATGCAGCGCCTCCGGCTGCGCATCGAAGAACGGACGGATCGCCGAATAGCGCTCGGCCACCCAGGGGCCTTCGTAGAGCAGGCGCGCCGCTTCGAGGAACGGCTGCAGATCGATCTCGACGCGCGTGCCGCCGAGCGCCTCCAGCCGTCCGACCGCTGCGTCGAACAGGCGTGCGTAGTCGGCATTGCCGAAGAACTGGAGGTCCACCGCCCGCGGTACGCCGAAGCGGAACGGCCTCGCGCCGAAGTCGAAGCCGCAGGGTTCCGCGGGCCGCGAGAACGGATCCGCCTCGTCGAACGCGGAGGCGACAGCCAGCACGTCCCGGGCGTCGGACGCGGTGAGCGCGAAGATCGAGATCGTGTCGAGGGACCGGCAGGCCGGGATCACCCCGGTGGCCGACAGCCTGCCGATCGAAGGCTTGTGGCCGACGAGATTGTTGAACGCGGCGGGCACGCGGCCCGAGCCGGCGGTGTCGGTCCCCAGAGAGAAGGTCGCGAGACCCATCGCGACCGAGACCGCCGACCCCGAGCTGGAGCCGCCCGACACGTACGCCGGATCGAAGCTGTTGCCGCAGGCGCCGTACGGCGATCGCGCACCGACGAGGCCCGTCGCGAACTGATCGAGATTGGTCTTGCCGACGGGGATGGCGCCGGCGTCGATGAGTCGCTGCACGACGAATGCGCTGCGGTCCGGTGTGTACGCGTAGGCGGGGCACGCTGCCGTGGTCGGCACGCCTGCGAGGTCGATGTTGTCCTTGATGGCGAACGGCACGCCGTAGAGCGGAAGCGTCGCGGGGTCACGCCCTTCGAGCGCCTTCGCGTACGCGAGCAGCGCGGTGCGGTCGAGGCGCGTGATCCACACATGGCGCGTGTCGTCGGCCTCGAGTGCGGGCAACAGGGACTCGACGAGTCCGGTCGGTGTGAGATCCCCTTCGGCATAGCGGCGGCGCAGGGTGGTGAGCGTGAGGTCGGGCGGGTTCATGGACGGGTTCCGTGCGTCGGGGTCGTTCGGGAGGGGTTGGTCATCACGGCAAGGATTCATCGACGATCGCCAGGGCCTGTCCGGCGGACACCTGCCCACCCTCCCGGCACAGCAGGCGGTGCACGCGACCGTCGGAGGGGGCGACCACGTTGATCTCCATCTTCATGGATTCCACGATCACCAGCACGTCGCCCGCCTTCACCGTGTGGCCCTCGACGACGGGGATCTTCCAGACGTTGCCGGCCACGGGCGTGGCGATGGCGCGGCCACCGGGCGGGAGATCGAGTTCCGAATCGGTACCGGCCTCGGCGACGATGTCGTCGGCGGTGAAGTCCGCCTGCCCGCTCGCCACCCAGCGGGCCCGCTCGGCCTCGAAGGCCGCCTGCTGCCGCGCCTTGAAGGCGCCGATGGAGGCAGCGTTGTCCTGCAGGAAGCGGTTGTAGTCGCGGAGGCGGAAAGTGTCCTCCTCGATCCGGATCCGATGACGGCCGAGCGGGAAGTCCGCGCGCAGCTTCAGCAGTTCGCGCTCCGTCACCGGATGGAACCGGATCTGGTCGAAGAACCGCAGCAGCCACGGCTTGCCGGCGGGAAAGTCCGAGGTGACGCGATGCCGGTTCCACATCTGCACGGTGCGCCCCACGAACTGGTATCCGCCAGGCCCTTCCATCCCGTAGACGCAGAGATATGCGCCACCGATGCCCACCGCATTCTCGGGCGTCCACGTGCGCGCCGGGTTGTACTTCGTCGTGACGAGACGATGGCGCGGATCCAGCGGCGTCGCGACCGGCGCACCGAGATACACATCGCCCAGGCCCATCACGAGGTACGACGCGTCGAACACGATGCGCTGCACATCGTCGATGGAATCGAGACCGTTGATGCGGCGGATGAACTCGATGTTGCTCGGACACCACGGGGCGTCCTTCCGCACCGACTGCACATACTTGGCGATGGCGAGACGCGTCGCCGGATCGTCCCACGACAGCGGCAGGTGCACGATGCGCGTCGGCACCTCCATGTCGTCGATGGACGGCAGTTCGGCCTCGCCCGCGACGAGCAGATCCACGAGGCGTTCCACCGGCAGGCGCCGATCGTCGAAGTGCACCTGCAGCGAGCGGATGCCCGGTGTGAGATCGATGATGCCCGTGAGCTTCTGCCCCGCGAGCCAGTCGGCCGCGGCGTGCACGCGGAAGCGCAGCTCGAGGTCCAGTTCGAGCGGCCCGTACTCCACGAGCAGATAGCGATCGCCCGCACGGCGGTACACCACCTCGGGCCGCGTCGCCGTGGCTGGCAGGCGATGGAGGATGGGCGACGGATCGACAGCCTTCGGCCGCGCGAGCCGTGGCTTCGCAGGCATGGAGAACGTGTCGAGCGCTGCTTGCGCACTGGCATCCATCGCCCTCGCCCACGCTTGATCGACGCGGACGAAACGCACCCGATCGCCCGGGCGCAACTGCCCGAGTTTCCAGAGCTCGCAGTTGGCGATCACGGCCGGACACACGAACCCGCCGAGGCTGGGCCCGTCGGGCCCGAGGATCACCGGCATGTCGCCCGTGAAATCGATCGCGCCGATCGCGTAAGCGTTGTCGTGGATGTTCGACGGATGCAGGCCCGCCTCGCCACCATCGGTCCGCGCCCACTGCGGCTTCGGGCCGATGAGGCGCACGCCCGTTCGCGACGAGTTGTAGTGGACCTCCCACGCCGTCGCGAAGAACGTCGCGATGTCGTGCGGCGTGAAGAAGTCCGGCGCGCCGTGCGGCCCATACAGCACCGCGATCTCCCAGTCGTGCGTGTAATGCGGGACGAGCGCCTTCGGCAGCGACTGCGGATTCACCCTCGCGGACGACGCGAGATGCAGCACGTCGCCCGACCGAAGGGTGCGGCCGGCGTGGCCACCGAACCGGCCGAGCGTGAAAGTGGACTTCGAGCCGAGATAGTCGGGCACGTCCAACCCGCCGGCCACGGCGAGATACGTGCGCAGGCCCGCGCCCTGGACGGGGCCCAGCTTCAGGATGCTGCCGGCGGCCACCGGCACGGCCTCCCAGAACGGCACGGGCTCGCCGTCGAGCGATGCCGCCATGGCCGCACCCGCGAGGGCGATGTGCGTGTCGGTCTGGAAACGGAGCGTCGGGCCGGTGGCAGTGCACTCCAGCGCAGCCGCGCCTTCGGCGTTGCCGAGCACGCGATTCGCGAGTCGCAGCGCGAGTGGGTCCATCGGCCCCGACGGCGGAACGCCGACGTTCCAGTACCCGACGCGGCCAGGCCAGTCCTGCACCGTGGTCTGCACGCCGGGGTCAACCACATCGATCGTCGCCGGCCGATAGTGGAAGGCGCCGAGCATGCGCGTCGTCTGACGCCCCTCGGTGAAGACGCGGTCGGCCGCGATCTGGCGGAGGTACTCCAGGTTCGTCTCGATGCCTGCGATGCGCGTCGCGGCCAGCGCGGATCGCAGCGACTTCAACGCCTTGTCACGCGTCGGCGCCGTGACGATGAGCTTCGCGATCATCGGATCGTAGAAGGGCGGAACCTCGACACCTCGCTGGACCCACGTCTCCACGCGCGCCGAGGCCGGGAACACCACCTCGGTCAGCGGTCCGCTCGATGGCTGGAAATCCTTCGCGGGATCCTCCGCGTAGAGCCGCACCTGGATCGACGCGCCCGTGGGCTTCGCCTCGAAGCCCGCGAGGTCGAGCTCCCCTGCGGCCTGCCGCACCATCCACTCGACGAGATCGATACCCGTCACCTGTTCGGTGACGCCGTGCTCCACCTGCAGCCGCGTGTTCACTTCCAGGAAGTAGAACTCGCCGGTGGCATCGTCCAGCACGAACTCGACGGTGCCTGCCGACTCGTAGCCGACCGCCTCGCCGAGACGCACGGCCGTGTCGAGCAACCGCTTTCGCGTGCCAGCCGAGATGCGCGGCGCCGGCGTCTCCTCGATCACCTTCTGGTTGCGGCGCTGCACGGAGCAGTCGCGCTCGCCCAGCGCGACGACGTGTCCGCGGCCATCGCCGAAGATCTGCACCTCGACGTGGCGTGCCTGCTCCACGTATTTCTCGAGGAAGAGACCGGCGTCCTTGAAGTTCGCACGTGCGAGCCGCTCGACCGATGCGAAGGCCTCGGCGAGCGCATCTTCGCTCCAGATGAGCCGCATGCCGATGCCGCCACCACCACCGGTGCTCTTCAGCATCACCGGGTAACCGATGCGCAACGCCTCCGCGCGGGCGTGCCCCACGTCGGTCAGCAGGCCCGAACCCGGCAGCAGCGGCACACCGCGGCCGGCAGCGATGTCGCGGGCGGTGTGCTTCAGCGCGAAGGCGCGCATCTGCGCGGGCTTCGGCCCGATGAACGCGATACTCACATCGGCACACGCCTGCGCGAAGTCGGCGTTCTCGGAGAGGAATCCGTAGCCCGGATGGATCGCCTGCGCGCCAGTGGCCCGGGCGACCTCGAGGATCCGTTCCGCGCGCAGATAGCTCTCGCCCGCGGGCCCCGGCCCGATGCAATGGGCCTCGTCGGCCTCGGTCACGTGCAGCGAGGGCGCATCAGCCTCGGAGTAGACCGCGACCGAGCGCACACCCATGCGGCGCAGGGTGCGGATCACGCGGCAGGCGATGGCGCCACGGTTGGCGATGAGGACGGTGGTGAACACGGAGGGGGGTGAGTGGGTTGGGGGCTGGGAGCTAAGGGCAAGGGTTCCTGGGGCATCCACCGCTTTCGCGGGCATGGCCCGCTCCTACACGCTCATCTTGAATTGGTCGGGATCGGTGAAGCACCACGAACTGTAGGAGCGGGCCATGCCCGCGAAAGCGGTGGCACGCAGGTATCCGTTCCACGCCATCGTGGACGCGATCACCCGAACCATGGTGCCGCGGGATACGAAGGCAAAAGCGGTGGCGCACCACGGGGGGATAAACAAGGGGCCCTCCCCTTGTTCGTACTCCATGCGGGCCAACCCGCCGCGGGCCGACAGGCCCGAGAGGCGGGCCATGCCCGCGAAAGCGGTGGCGCACCCACAGGCGTCGCATTCCATCTCGATCGCGTACGACCCAATCACGGTTCAGGGCGCGATGCCCGCGAAAGCGATGGCGCACCGGAAGACGTCGCATGCCATCAATCTTCGTCGCCCGCGCCATCGCCCCCATCACGCCCCATCCCACACCAGCAACCGGATCGGCGTCGGGTTGTACGCGTTGCACGGGTTGTTCAACTGCGGGCAGTTCGAGATGAGGCACACGACATCCATCTCCGCGCGCATCTCCACGTACTTGCCCGGGGCCGAGATGCCATCCGCGAAATGGAGATCTCCCGCGGGCGTCACGGGGACGTTCATGAAGAAATTGATGTTGTGCGTGATGTCGCGCTTGCCGAGTTCGTGGCGGTGATCGTGGGCGATGGCCGACATGAAGTTGTCGCGGCAGGCGTGCATGGGGCGCTTGTCGAGCGAGTACCGCACGGTGTTGCTCTCCTGCGCACACGCACCGCCCAGGGTGTCGTGCCGCCCGCACGTGTCGGCCACGATCGTGAGGAGCGCGCGCCCTTCCGTCGAGATCAGCTTCGTGCCGACGCCGAGGTAGAGGTTGGCCTGCCGCTGGATCGTGTCGACCGCGCTGTAGCGTTCCTCGGGATCGGCGGCGTTGTAGAAGAGGGTGTCGACCGCCTGGTTGCCCTCGGTGTCGAGGATGCGGAAGACCTGGCCCTTGCGGATCGTCTTCATCCACGGCTCGCCCGCGGGGCAGATCTCGTCGACCACGGCATCCGCCGGATCGAGCAGGCTCTCGGTCAGTGACTGCGTCATGTTGCCTTCCTCCGTGATGACGTCGCGTGCGCCGGTGCGGGGCGCCTACGCCGCGAAGTACCGCTCGGTGTTCTGGAACGCGCGCTGGTTCTCGCCGCGGAAGTTGCGACAGAGATCGTCGACCGGCGCGAGGCCACAGCGCCAGGCGGTGAGCGCGATGGGGGACGGCGCCCACGTGGTCCGCGGATCGAGCGGATGCATCGCCGCCGAGACGATCACGAGCGCGTGCATGTCGAAGCGGAGATCGACGAACTGACCCGGGGCGCGATGGGCTGCGTCGAAATGCAGACCGCCGTCGTCGTCGGCCATGAGCTTCGTGAACCAGCTCACGTTGGCGTGCAGATCGCGACGGCCAAGGCCCCAGCGGCCGAGTTCCTTCAGGAAGCCTTCACGGCCGCTGCGCTGCATGTCGTTCCGATGTTCCTGGAAACGCCGTACGCCGAAACGCTCGAGCAACTGGTCGTCGTGGCTCACGCCGGCCACCGTGTCGTGCCAGCCCGCAGTGTCCTCGACGATGGAGGCGATCGCGCGGCCCATGTCCGTCATCAGCACGCGGCCCTTCGACAGATAGGCGGTGTGTTGCGACTTGAGGGTGTCGGGCATGTTGTAGCGCTCCGACTTCTCCTCGAAATTGAAGATCAGCATGGCGAGATTGCCCGTGCCGAGCGTGTCGGTGATGCGCAGCGCGACGCCGCGCCGCACGACCCCCGACCAGTGGCATCCACCGGGGATCGTCTCCTCCCAGAGCACCGGCCCCGGGGGCGTGCCCATCGTGTTCGTCGTCATCCTGCCTCCGTGTGTCACTCGCGGCTCTCGGGCCGCAACGGTGATGGTTCGCAGCGCCTACCCCCCGGCGCTCCGCGACATCTGCGCCAGCAGATCCGTGTCGGTCTTGATGCCCGAAGTCTCGCGGATACGGTTGAGGATCTCGCGCTTCATGTCGAGGAACTCGCGGCTGTGCTTCATCTCCTGGTGCCGCTCGGCGGGCAACGGCACGTCGTAGATCGTGTCGATGCGGCCTGGCCGGGGCGCCATCAGCACCACGCGGCTGCCGAGGTACAGGGCCTCCTCGACGTCGTGGGTGACGAAGACGATCGTGGCCTTCTCGAGCTTCGCGACGTGCAGGATGAGGTCGTGCATCACCTCGCGCGTCTGCGCATCGAGCGCGCCGAACGGTTCGTCCATCAGCAGGATCTCCGGCCGCGGCATCAGGGCGCGGGCGATGGCGACGCGTTGCTGCATGCCGCCGGAGAGCTGGCTCGGAAACGCGTCGGCCATCGTCGGCATGCCCATCAGGTTCAGCAGCGCATCGGCACGGCCGGCGGCCCGCTCGACGTCGGCGGAGGTGAGGTCCTGCCGGTTCACCGCGAGCCGGCGCGAGAACTTGATGTTGTCCATCACCGAGAGCCACGGGTACAGGCTGTAGTGCTGGAAGACCATGGCGCGGTCGGCCCCGGGCCCGGCGACCATCTTGCCCGCCGCCACCAGTTCGCCACTCGTGTGGTACTCCAACCCGCCGATGATCCGGAGCAGCGTCGACTTGCCACAGCCGGACGCGCCGACCAGCGTGACGAACTCGTTGTCCTGCACATCGAGACTCACGTTCTCGAGAGCGACCACGCGCTGGCGGCCCTCGAAGATCTTGCCGAGGCCTCGGATGGAGATGCGCGGAACCGGCGCTGTCATTTGAGATGCATCCAGGGAAACGCCTTGCGATGCCAGAGGCGGAAGAGCTGATCGGTGATCAGCCCGACGAGACCGATGATGATGATGCCGGCGAAGATCTTGTCGGTCTGGAGGAAGCGCTGCGCCTTCAGGATCGCGTAGCCGAGGCCCGAGTTCGCGGCCACGAGTTCCGCGACGACGAGATAGGTCCACGCCCAGCCCATCGTCACCCGCATCGTGTCGAGCAGCGCAGGCTTGGCCGACGGCAACAGCACGAGCTGGATGATCTCCGTCCGGTTGGCGCCCATCGTCTGCGCCGCCTCGATCTGCGGAAGCGGCACGCGGCGCACGTCCTCGGCGACCATCAGCACCATCTGGAAGAACGTTCCGATGAAGATGATGCCGATCTTGGAGCCCTCGTCGATGCCGATCCAGAGCATCACCAGCGGAATGAACGCCACCGCGGGCATGTACCGGATGAAGTCGGTCAACGGTTCGAGCGCCGCCTGCACGGGACGGAAGGTGCCGATCAGGAGGCCGAGCGGCAGTGCGATCACCGCGGACAGCGCCCAGCCCGCCGTGACGCGATAGATGCTGATCGCCATGTCGGCCGAGAGATTGTCCTCGACGATCCATGTGACGACGCGATCCCACACGGCGCTGGGCGAAGGCATGAACACCTTCTCGATGCCGCCGAAGGTCGCGAGGCTCCACCACGCTGCGAGCGGCAGCACGAGGCCGGCAACGGCCAGCAACCAGTAGTGCTGGCGGGACAGCGGTCCGCGGATGGACCAGAACCCCGGACGGGCGGTACGAAGAGTTGCGGACATGGGCGGGGCTCCCTACTTCTTCGCCACTTCCTTGACGAGGGAGGCGTCGAGCGCCTTCGCGAAGTCGGGCTTGCCCTCGACCAGCTTGTACACGTCGAGGAACTTCACGATCGCGGGGGCGGCGCCGATGAGCGTCTTGGTGGTCGAGGCATCCGTCCCGAAGGCTTCGAGGTTCTCCTTCTCGCCGAAGAAGCGCGTGCCTGGCAGGAAGACCTTGTACTCCTCGGGAGTGAGGTCGACGATCTTCGACATGATCTTCACGGCCTCGTCGGGATTCTCGCGGATGAACTTCTCGACGTCGTACCAGGCCTTGACCATGCCGATGAAGTCCTTGCGGTGCGCAGCCACGGACTTCTCCTGGGCGACCAGCAGGTCGGGCACGAGACCGGGAATCTCCTTCGACGAGAAGAGCGACCGTCCCTTGCCCGACAACTCGATCTTGTTGACCCACGGGTTCCACACGGTGGCGGCATCCACGCGCCCGCTCAGGAACGCGGCTGCAGCGTCGCCCGCCGAGAGGTTCACGATCTTCACGTCCTTCGCGCTCAGCTTGTTCCGGGTGAGTCCGGTGACGAGCAGGAAGTGGGACACGCTGAACTCTTCCAGCGCGACGGTCTTGCCCTTCAGGTCGGCGAAGCTCTTCACCTTCGGGCCAGCCATCACGGCGTCGTTGCCGGCGGAGTTGTCGTTGACGAGAACGACCTTGAGCGGGACGCCCTTGGCAAGCGGCGCCATCGTGTCGGACCACGTCTGACAGTTGGCATCGATCTGCCCGGACGAGAGGGCGGAAATGGAATCGCTGTAGTTGGCGAACCAGACCAGCCTGACGGCGGCGCCGTGCTTCTTGAAGTAGCCCTGCTGCTCGGCGATCGCCCATGCAACCCAGCCCGGCCAGTCGCTGTAGCCCACCTTGATCTCGGCGCGGGCGGGCAATGCCGTCAGGGCCAGCAGGCCCACGGCCGCCGCAGCGATCAGCGGTCGGACGTGGGCGCGTAGATGACCGTGAAGGCGACGGTGAAGGCGGCTGCGGGCAATCTCGAATATGGACATCGCATGCTCCCGGTCGGACGTGGCGGCGAGACGACGAATGAAAGGACCACACTCGTTCTCCCGGGCTTTTGTCCCTCCGTGGAGCCCCGCGCTGCTCCGGCGGGACCGTCGGCTCTCGGACCAGCAGCGCCTTCGCGCCCGGAACCCTAGCCGACACCAGAGCGAAGTCGATTCGCTCCTCTCGGCGGTTTACTTGGCAATCGGCGTGCCACCGGAGAACCGTGCGCTCGACTGGGAAACGGGTCGAATCGGCCTGCCCCACGCACCATCCTGGGGCGTGCCAGATGCCTGCGCACCTCGTCCGTGCCCGGCCGTACCAACGCGACAGCGCAAGCGGACCGCGCGACAATCGCGGCACATTCCCGTCCGGACGGAGCGCCGCCATGAAACCCGTCGCCGCCATCACTCTGGCCCTCCTCCTGGCCACCTCTGCAGGTCACGGCGTCGTGTGGGCCGCCGACGCGACGCGTCTCGAGGCGCTCGAGAGCGCGTGGCGGAGCGGGATCCTCACGAAGGACGAATACGAAGCGAAGAAGCGCGCCCTGCTAGCAACCACACCGAAGCCGGCGCCCGCGAAACAGGGAGCGACGCCGCCCGGAAAGCAGGCGTACCAGCGCATGCGCGTCGCGCGCGTGATGGACCCCGAGGGCTGGGGCGAACCCGTCGAGGTGTTCCGCTTCCTGGTGCCCAGCGACTGGAAGACCGAAGGCGGCGTCCGCTGGATCTCGAACCCCGGCTGCCCGTCGAAAATCATCCAGCTCCGGTTCCGCGCGACGGCCCCGGACGGCATCACGGGCGTCGAGTTCCTCCCGTCGTACACGTGGGCTGCCGCGGACGACCCGCAGATGCAACAGATCCTGCAGCAGAACGCCCAGGCGCAGACCGGCTGCCAGCCCGGCCCCGCCGTGGGCGCAGTGGATTTCCTCCGCGGGATGGTCATCCCGCAGATCCGGCCCGGCGCGCGGATCGTCGCCGCCGAGCCGATGCAGTAGGCCACCCAGACGCTCCGGCGCAGCTTTGCGCCGATCAATCAGCAGTACGCCGCAGCGGGCATCGAAGCGCAGCGCACTGGCGACGTCGGGCGCGTCAGGATCGCCCTCGACATGGGTGGTCGCGCAGCGGAGGAATGGATCACGGCATCGGTCATCGCCAACATCTCGGTGGGGCTGAACAGCGCGGCGATGCTGCAGGGCGACTACAACGCGAAGTCGCGAAACTACCAACTGACGGGCCAGGACATCCAGGCGATCCGCGCACCGAAGGGTGAATTGAACGCGCGCGCCCCGCTCTTCGCCCAGATCCTCGCGTCGGTCCAGGTGAATCCGCAGTACGTCGGCGCCGTGTCGCGGTTCTATCAGGCGATCGGCCAGGTGCAGAACCGCGAGAACGCCAACCGCGCGCGGATGTGGCGGGAAGCGCAGCAATACATCGAGCAGTCGCGTCAGGAGGTCGCCGCCTACCAGCGCCAGAGCCAGGATCGTATCCAGGAGCAGTTCGGTCAGGCGCTCCGCGGCGTGGAAACGTACACGGACCCGCGGACGAACGAGCGTGTGGAGTTGTCGGCGGGCTGGAAGAACGCGTGGAGCAACGGCAAGGGCGAATACATCGTGAGCGACTTGCCACTGTTCGACCCCGCAGTGGCCCTGCAGGAGGACTGGCGAGCGATGCGACGGGGTGGTGAACGGTAGGACGGCATGCCGGTATCGGCGTGCCTGGATGCGCGGTCGTTCTCAAGACATCGCCGCGTCGAGCGCAGCTCGGCTCACGGAGGGCTCTTGCGACTGGATTCTTGGACGCTGAGAACACCCCCCGTGGGTCGAGCTACGCTCGAAGCCCGCGTTCCTGGATTCGCTGTTGTTCCCAAGCCCTCGCCGCGTCGAGCGAAGCTCGACCCACGAAGGGACCTCGCGACTGGATACCTCAGCGCTGGAAACAACCCCCGTGGGTCGAGCTACGTTCGCCGCTGCGCCCAAGCCATCGCCGCGTCGAGCGAAGCTCGACCCACGGAGGGCTGTCGCCACTGGATTCTTCGACGCTGAAAACAACCCCCGTGGGTCGGGCTTCGCCCGACGCCCGCGTCCCTGGATTCGCCGCTGCGCCCAAGCCCTCGCCGCGTCGAGCGAAGCTCGACCCACGAAGGGCTCTCGCCACTGGATTCCTCGAAGCTGAGAACAACCCCCGTGGGTCGAGCTACGCTCGACGCCCGCGTGCCTGGATTCGTCCCGGTCGCCACGCGATCGGCGCTTCGCCCCGCCCAGCACACGCTGAGACCACGATCCTAGTGCTGCTCGTGCTCGTGCTCGTGCTCGTGCTCGTGCTCGTGCTCGTGCTCGTGCGCATGAGCATGCTCATGCGCATGGTCATCCACCGGCACCGACAACGCGGCGATCTTTGCATCCAACGCCGCCGACGACATCAACGACTTGCCGGACAGCAGCTTCTCGCAGGCGCGCACCCAGAGTTCGTAGTACGGCGTGTCGAACGCCCCGGCATCGCGGGCCGCATCGATCTCGTGCACCAGGTGCTCGACCCACTCCGACCACGCGAATCGGCCCTGCTTGTGTAGGCCCACCACCATTGCGAACACGCGCGCCTCCCATGGCGCCTGGAAGACCGGCTCGTCGTCCTGTCGGGGGATCGGCATGTCGGCGCACAGCGCGCGCACCTCGTCGAGGGTGAGCTTCGCCATCGGGGCGTTCATGCGGGGTCCAGATGATCGTCGTAGAGATCGACGTGGATCACGTCGCGGACCGGCGCATCGGCCCCCCACAGCTCGCGGCTGGTGAAGCGTACGGCGTAGCAGTGTTGAGGATGCTCGCCCAGCCTCTGCCCCATGGTGTCGGGAAAGGCGAAAGCGCCGTAGTCGCGGGCCACAACGCCCTGCTTGCCGCGCACGTATCGCGGGGACCGCGTGTAAGTCTCGGGATTCGCCACGCGGACCACAACGCGGTCACCGACGCGGAATCGCGGTGCGACGGGGACGCTCGCCGCGCACGACACGCCGGGGTAGAGAAAGGACTCCATCATCTCGACAGTCATCGTCTCGGGGTTCGCGGCGCTCATTGAGTCTCCTTCATGCGGCCTGCTGGAGGCTGCGGATCTTCGCTTCGAGTTCCTCGGCAGTGATGTGGCCGTGCTCGATCATGAGCATCTCCAGCCCTCGGAACCATCGCTCGTAGTAGCTGGAATTCAGGTACTCACCCGCCGGGATGCGCTCGATCACCGCCCGCGTCTCGTCCACCGGGAAGTAGGTGATGAAGGTCGACCAGCACATCGCCAGCACGCGCGCCTCCCACTCGCTGTGGAACACCGGCTCGTCCTGCTCGATCCGGACCTCGCCCATGCCGTGCATGCCGCCCATGTCGTGAATGCCGTTCATGTCTGCGTCTCCGGGATCAGGGGCGGGCGGGGGGCGGCACCACCGCCGTGCCGATCATCGCGTCGCGGGAGACGAGGGCGGCGAGCGCGGCCTCGTCCATGCCTTCCGTGCCGGGTGGCCGCTCGGGCAGGACGAGATAGCGGATGTCAGAGGTGCTGTCCCAGACGCGCACCTCGACGGTTTCCGGTATCGGGAGTCCCAACTCGGCCAGCACGCCGCGCGGATCGCGGACCATCCGGGACCGGTACGCGAACGACTTGTACCAGGTGGGAGGCAGACCGAGCACCCCCCACGGATAGCACGAGCACAGCGTGCAGACGATCACGTTGTGCTCGTGCGGCTTGTTCTCGACGACGATCATGTGCTCGGCCGAGAAACCGCCGACACCCAGCTCCGCCATCGCGGCGGTGCCATCCGCCAGCAATCGCGCCTTGTACGCGGGATCCACCCACGCCCGCGCCACCACCTTAGCTCCGTTGTGCGGGCCGACCCGGGTCTCGTAGGCCTCGACGATGCCGTCGAGCACGGCGGGCTCCACGATGCCCTTCTCGACGAGCAATGCCTCCATCGCCTTCACGCGGAGCGCGATGTCGACGGGTGGTTTTCGGTGGTCGTCACTCATGGTTCATGGTCTGGATGGGAAGTAGAAGTAGAGGGATCAAGCGGCGGCGCGGTCCGGATCGCCGTCGTCGTCGAGCAGCTTCTCGAGCCGCCGCTGCAACTGGAGGAACTCCGGGGCGTAGCGGTCCTTGAGGGCTGACGCGCGCACGTCGATGTCCTCCAGCACACCCGCCTGGTTGGCACCCAGCACGAGCACGCGCTCCCCCACGAGGATCGCCTCCTCGATGCTGTGGGTCACCATCACCAGCGTGGCCGACGACGACCGCCAGACCGATCGAAGAAACGTCTGCATGCGCCGCCGCAACGAGACGTCGAGGGCGCTGAACGGCTCGTCGAGCAGGAGCACGCGCGAGTTGGCGGCAAGGGCCCGTGCGATCGCCACACGCTGGCGCATGCCCCCGGAGAGTTCGTGCGGATACTGGTGGCGGGCCTCCAGCAGGCCCACCGTGGCCAGCAACTCCTGCGTGAGCGCGCGGATACGATCCGCCGGCATGCCGCGCATCCGCGGTCCGAAGGCGATGTTCTTCTCGACCGTGAGCCAGGGATACAGATTGTTCTCCTGGAAGATCATCACGATCTCGGGCGTCGGCGCCGGCAGCTCCCTGCCCTGGTACAGCACAGCGCCGTGCATGGGCGGAAGAAAGCCGCCGAGCGCCTTCAGCAGCGTCGTCTTGCCGCACCCCGACGGCCCCAGCAGGCAGAGAAACTCGCCGGCACCGATGCGGAGATCGAGGTTGCGGATCGTCACGTTCGGCTGCCCGAGCCGGTCGACGTAGCCGAGCGAGAGTCCCGTGGTCTGGAGGACCGGGCGATCGGCGCTCACGTTCGCCACCAGAGCAGGCGTTGCTGGATCTGGGCGAGCAGGCGGTCGATCACGAACCCGCACACCCCGATGACCAGGATGCCGAACATGATCAGCTCCGCGTTGAACAGGTTGCGGCCCATCATGATGATGGCGCCGATGCCGTCGCGAAGACCGACCATCTCGGCGACGAGCACCGCCATCCAGGCGGCGATGAAGTTGGTCCGCAGCAGGGTGAACACCCCCGGAAGGACTGCGGGGAAACCCACGTGCAACCACTGCTGCCAGCGCGTCGCGCCGAGGTTGCTCGCAACGACGCGGAACTGCTCGGGGATGCGCCGTATCTCGGCGAGTGTGGCGATCGTCAGCGCGAAGTACACGCCCATGAACACGATGAAGATCGCGGTGAGGTTGCCGATGCCGAACAGCACGATGGCGACCGGAATCCAGGCGATGGGCGCGATCGGCGCAAGCAGATGCAGGATCGGCGAGAGCACCCAGTCCGCGACGCGCGACATGCTGATGAGCGCACCTGTCACGATGGCCAGGAAGTACGCGATGCCCATGCCCGTGAAGACGCGGAAGAGCGTCGAGAACACGGCCTGGTACACCGTGACCGCCTGGGCGCCGAGTCCGATCCGGAAGCCGCTCTCCGCCACCGACTGCAGGAACACGGACGGCGGCGGCATCACGGTCGCGATCGCAGAATCGGGCGAATGACCGATCACCTCCCAGGCGCCGAGCAACAGCAGCACCGAGGCGCTGCCCACCACCGCAGGTGCGAAACGGCCGAGGTCCCCCGACGTTCGCAAGACCGCTTCTGACATCGATCGCCTACTTCTTCCGGGCGGCTTCGAGGCGCTTGATGATGTCGACCTTGAAGATGTCGGCCGCGGTCGTCTTGCCCTTGATGTAGCCCAGCTTCGTCAGGTCGGCGACCACGCTCTGGACGGCCGCGACATCGGGCACGAACGAGATCGGCGCAGGCGCGCTCTTGAAGGCCTGCAGCAGGACGTCGGCGGGGACGCGGTAGTACGTGCCCTTCGTGAGCAGTGCGACCGCCTTGTCGGGGTCGGCGTTGATGATGTCGGCGGCGCACAGCAGGCCGTTCAGATAGGCCTCGACGACCTCGGGCCGCTTGGTCAGCGTCTTCTCGAGCACGCTGACGACGGTGTTGGGCGTCGTGGCACTCCACGTCTTCGCGTTGTCGGTGAGGACCTTGGCGCCCTTGTTCTTCACCATGTCGGTCGTGTAGGGCTTGATGTGCGAGAGCAGGTCCACCTTGCCGACGCGGAATGCATCGACCATCGCGAGAAGGTCGTTGAAGTACACCATCTCGACCTTGTCCTCGGGTACGCCGTACTGGGCGAACGAACGCGTGAGGATGAGCTCCAGCGTGTCGCCCTGGAGCGTGGCGATCTTCAGCTTCCGGTCGCCCTTCTTCACGTACTGCGCGAGCGACTCCATCGAATCGATGCCGAGCTTGCCATCGGCGACCACCTGCATGATGCCCCAGCCACCGGCGGCGGCGACGGTCCGGATCGGCACACCACCGTTGGCGGCAAAGAACGGCAGCGTGAAGGGGTTCGTGCTGAAGTCGATCTCGCCGCCGGCGAGCGCCGCGTTGTTGTCGCCGGGATTCGAGAAGAAGACAGTCTCGACCTCGAGACCGAACTTCGCGAAGCAACCGCTCTCCTTCGCAACGAACAGTGGCGCCATGTCGAGAGCGACGAGATGCCCCGCCTTGACCTTGGTGGCGGCGACCGCGGGAAGTGAGAAGGTGACGGCGGCGGCGGCCATCAGAACGGGCGCCAGCATGGCGAGAGCGCGGCGCGGCACGAATGACATTGGTGGACTCCTTGGAAAGAGGTCGGCGACCGGTCTGGTCAACGAACCGCCCATTTCGCAATCCACATGCCATTGCCGCATCCACGGCGCAGGATCGCTCACCACGCCTCTGCACGCACCGTCGAAGGGCCTGTCAGGCGCGGTTGAGGGCCGCGTGGCATCCACGCTCCGCGGTGGTGCCGCGGAGCCGTTGCTGCACCACGTCGAGCCACGATGCGATTGCCACGCCGCCCGATCCGAGAGCGCCATTCGCCAACATCGGGGGATGTGAATCGCAGGACACCAGTGCTTGTGGATTCAAGGTCGTCCCCACGCCATCGCCGCGTCGAGCGTAGCTCGACCTACGAAGGGACCTCGCCACTGGATTCCTCGACGCTGAGAACAATCCCCGAGGGTCGGGCACTGCCCGACGCCTGCGTTCCTGGATTCGCCGCTGCGCCCAAGCCATCGCCGCGTCGAGCGAAGCTCGACCCACGAAGGGGCCTCGCCACTGGATTCCTCGGCGATGGAAACAACCCCCGTGGGTCGGGCACTGCCCGACGCCCGCGTTCCTGGATCCCGTGGGTCGGGCACTGCCCGACGCCCGCGTTCCTGGATTCACCGCTGCGCCCAAGCCATCGCCGCGTCGAGCGCAGCTCGACCCACGAAGGGCTCTCGCCACTGGATTCCTCGAAGCTGAGAACAATCCCCGTGGGTCGAGCTTCGCCCGACGCCCGCGTTCCTGGATTCGCCGCTGCGCCCAAGCCATCGCCGCGTCGAGCGCAGCTCGACCCACGAAGGGTCCTCGCCACTGGATCCCTCGGCGATGGAAACAACCCCGTGGGTCGGCGCCCGACGCGTGCGTTCCTGGACCCGGAGGATCAGCGCACCCGGCGCCGCCTCGCCAGGGTGCCCAGGCCCAGCAGACCGCCGGCCATCAGCGCCCAGGTGCTGGGTTCCGGCACCGGGGTGATCTGGTACAGCACGGTCGTACCCAGGATCTCGAAGTCACCCGGGGCGAGGTCACCCGCCACGCCTTCGTTGGTCACCAGCAGGTACAGGATGCCGTTGTCTTCGAAGCTCAGCAATCCTTCGGCGCGACGGTCGGGCGAACCGAGGCCGGTGTCGGCCCAGCCGGCGAAGGTCGGCTCCGTGGGATCGGTGATGTCGTACAGCGCGACGGCACTGCGCGTCGTGCGCTCCAGGCCGATGGCGGCGATGCTGCGGCCGGCGACGCTGAACACCGTCACGCCCTCGGGCTCGACGCCTTTGTCGTCGCTGCGACCGTCGGCATAAAGACCGGCGGCGATGGCGCGCTGTTCCAAGTCGTTGCCACTGTCCCACACCAGTTCGCCTTCGGCGTTGAGGATCGAGAACGACCGGCCACCCAGGCTGATGATCTCGGTCATGTTGGTGGACGTGCCGTCGCCCGTGGCGCCGGTGCGCACCACGTTCAGGCGGCCCAGCACGCTGTTGGGCTTGAGTTGCGCTTGCGTGGGGAGGTCGACGCCGTCGAACACCATGGGGTCGAGCGTGAAGGCGCCGTTGCTGAAGCGTCCCACGTCGGCGTCGTCGGTGAAGGCGTCGCCTTCGTTGGCCGTCACGTAGAACGTCTGCCCACCGCTGCTGTAGGCGGCGATGGCGTCGGGCATGTAGAGGCCCTTGACCGGCACATTGCGCAGGTTGATCCCGCCGTCCTGGTCGGACGGGTCAATCGCGTTGCCTGGCAGGCTGTAGTCCTTCAGCCCCAGCGACCTGATTTCCGTAACCTGCTTGCCGACCAAGTCGATGATGGCCACGGCGTTGTTTTCCTGCAGCGTCACCATGGCCTGCAGGCCACCCGGCGCGACAGCGATGTACTCGGGTTCGAGCGCGATGGACGTCATCTGCCCCGTCGGAATGCGCACACCTGCGGCACGCAGCGCAGCTTCCTGACCGTCCCAGGCTGTGAAGCCGATGGTGTCGACCGTTCCAACCGCGAAGCTGTTCGGGGTCGTCGACGTGAAGCTGATCATGCTGACGCTGCCGGCCGCGTTGATGGCACCGCCAGGCTGGCGTTCACCTTCGTTCGCCACCAACAGCGACTTGCTGGCGCCGCTGCCCGTCCAGGTCACCATGTCGGGCACCGAGCCTACCGTGGCGCTGCCCAGCAGGGACCCACCGAGGCCACTGCCGCCTGCGAGCGCCGCGGTGCTGAAGAACTGGACGCTGCCCGCCAGGCCCTTGTTGAAGGTGTTCGCGAAAGCCACCGCGGCAATGCCGTCGCTGATGGCGATGCTGTTGATTTCGCCGTAGGCGGTGGTGTTGAAGCTGTTGAGCACGCTGCCGGTCAGGCTCAGCATCTCGAAGCCCACGCCGCCTGACACGAAGATGTTGCGGGTCGTCGGGTCCCACGCCCCGATCTCCGACGAAAAGTCGGGCCCCAGGGTGCCCGGGTTGCCGGCCACGCCCGCGATGCCGGTGCTGGGTGTGGACCAGAGCTTCGTGATGCTCTGGATGGGCCCAGCCGCGTGGGCGGTCGCGCTGGCAATGGAAAAGGCGGTGCCTATCAGGGCTGCAAGAATGCGGGGGCGAAAGTTCATCGTAGGTCTCCGGTCGTATGCCGTTTTGTCTCGGGATCGAGACGCTAACAACGACGGATGACACGGCGCCGTCACTGGATGTGATCCGATTGGAGTGTCCCCACGCAGCCGCACCGTCGCACGGCGTCGACCGAATCGTGTGGAACGAAGCGACGATCCACGAGGTCGCAGCCGTGATCCCAGGGGCGTACTGCTGGCGTTGTCCGGTGGCTCGCGACCCACTATCCTCGACCCGGTCAACTGTGAAGAGCCTCCCATGCCAGCTTCGTCCGCCCGCCGTGCCCTCCTCGCCGCTTTCCTCGTCGGCGCCGCCCTCCCCGCCCTCGGCGCCGAGGAGCCACCCGCCGAACGCGCTTCGCTCGGCGTGGTCACCCGCGATCCCATGGATTTCGAGCGCGAGATGTGGCGCCTCGAGGGCGGCACATGGATCGTCAAGGTGAAGCCCGACGGCGCCGCACGCCGCGCGGGCGTGGGTCCCGATGACGTCATCGCCGCGATCGACGACGCGGCCATCGCCAACACCGCGGCCCTCGTCGCGGCGCTCGGGGCCCGCAAGCCCGGTGACAAGGTCCGCCTCCGGATCATCCGGAATGGCCGCCCCGTCGAGATGGACGCCACGCTCGGCGCGACCCGCTGATTCCAACCCATCCCCGAATCCCGGAGCTGCCGCCATGGCCCGCTGGTCCGCCCGCCGTGAACGTTTCCGCGCCCTCCTCGCGGGCGACGAATGCGTGTATCCCGGCTCGGTCTTCGACCCCGTGTCCGCGCGGATCGCCGAGGACCTCGGCTTCGAGGTCGGCATGTTCGCGGGGTCGATCGCGTCGCTCACCGTGCTGGGGGCGCCGGACATCATCGTGCTCACCCTCACCGAGTTCGCGGAGCAGGCGCACCGCATCTGCCGCGCCGGCGCACTGCCCCTGATGGTCGACGCCGACCACGGCTACGGCAACGCGATGAACGTGATGCGGACGGTCGAGGAGCTGGAAGCCGCCGGCGTCGCAGGGCTCTCCATCGAGGACACCGACCTGCCCCAGCCCTTCGGCGCCGGAAGCAAGGCGCGGCTGCTGTCGGTGGAGGAAGGCGTCGGCAAGATGCGTGCGGCGATCGCCGGCCGGCACGACCCGAAGTTGGTGATCGCCGGCCGCACGAGCGCGCCATCCATCACCGGCATGGCCGACACCATCGCCCGCGCGAAGGCCTATGCCGAGGCGGGCGTCGATGCGATCTTCGTCGTGGGCATCAAGCAGCGCGCCGATCTCGAAGCGCTCGCGGCCGAGGTGAAGCTGCCGCTCATCCTGGGTGGCGTCGGCAAGGGGCTCTTCGACAAGCCCTGGCTCGCCTCGCAGGGCGTCCGTCTCTGCCTCCAGGGGCACCAGCCCTTCATGGCCGCGGCGCAGGCGGTGCACGACACGTTGAAGGCGTTGCGCGAAGGCACGGCCCCCGATGCGCTCGAAGGCGTGGCAGGCGACGAACTGATGCAGCGCGTCTCCCGCGGAGCCGACTACGCGCGGCGGATGCAGGACTGGCTGGGCTGACGGAGCGCACGATTCCTGGTCCGTTTTCCTCGTGGTCCGTCTTCCTCGTACACAGGCTGCACGCCGCTGATCGTGCGCTGACGATTCCCGATCCGACCCGCTCCGCCATGTCCCCGAAACGATCTGTCCGCCCCCCGAACACTGTGCTGCCCGACGGACCGGCGCCCGGCCACGTCCCGGGAGGTCACGCGCCTGGCGTCGCGACACGCGGCGGGCCCCGATGATGCTCGCGGACCGCACCGCTCTCGTCACGGGCGCCGCCACCGGCATCGGTCGCGCCACGGCCATCGCGTTCGCTGCCGCCGGTGCGCGCGTGGCGGTCAATCATCACGGCCAGCACGCCGACGCGGCCGCCGTGGTCGACCTCATCCGCGCGCACGGCGGCGCAGCGATGGCGTTCGAGGCCGACGTCACTTCGGCCGATGCGCTCGCGGCCATGGTGGACGCGATCGGGAAGCAACTCGGCCCCCTCGACATCGCAGTCCACAACGCCGGCGTGATCCAGGAGAAGCCGTTCCTCGAGACCACCGAGGCCGACTGGGACTTCGTGGTGGGCGTCGACCTGAAGGGCGTGTTCCTCTGCTGCCGCGCCGTGCTGCCGGGGATGGTGGCGCGCGGGCGCGGGTGCGTGATCAACATCGCCTCCGAACTCGGCCATCTCGGGCGCGCGCGCTATGCGCCGTACTGCGCTGCCAAGGCGGGCGTCATCGGGCTCACCCGCTCGCTCGCGCGCGAGTTCGCGCCGGCCATCCGCGTGAACGCCATCGCGCCAGGCCCGGTCGAGACGCGGATGCTCTCCGCCGAGTTCATGAGCCCCGAGGTGCTGGAGATGGAACGCGCGATCCCCGCAGGCCGCTTCGGCCGCCCCGAGGAGATCGCAGCCACGGCCGTATTCCTCGCTTCCGATGCCGCGAGCTTCTTCCACGGCCAGGTGCTCGGGCCGAACGGCGGCGCACACATGGGTTGAGCGGCAGGCGGAGCGGCGCTGCAGACGGCCGCGGGCGCCTTCGGGCGCGCGGCTACAATCGGGCGCAGGAGGAGCTCCGATGACCATAACAACAAGGCAAAGCCGCACCGCGGGAGCTTTCATGCGCGCGTGTGCCGGCGTCCTCGGGCGGACACTGACGATCGCAGCCGCACTGATGTTTGCGACAACCCTGGTTGCGCCGGCGATGGTTGCAACGGCCGAGGCGGCCGAGACCGGCGAGTATCCGAACCGCCCCCTCCGTCTCGTCGTGCCCTTCGCCCCCGGGAGCGCCACCGACACGATGGCGCGACTGCTCGCCCACGACCTGTTTCAGCGGCTGGGGCAGACGGTCGTGGTGGACAATCGCCCCGGCGCGTTCGGCCAGATCGCCGCGGTGCATGTCGCCCGGAGCGCGCCCGACGGGTACACGGTGTTCATGACCACGAACACGACGCACTCGGCGAATCCGCACCTCTACAAGACGCTCGCGTACGACCCCCTGAAGGACTTCGATCCCGTGGTCCGAAGCGCCACGCTGCCGTTCGTCGTGATCTGCGCCACGGCGCTCCCCGTGAAGACGATGCGCGAACTTGTCGACCTCGGACGCACACGGCCCGACGGGCTCACGTTCGCGTCGGCCAGCAGTTCGTCGCTCGTGGCCGCGGAGACCATCGCGCGGCTCGGCAAGGTCAGGCTCGTGAGCGTGCTGTACAAGGCGAGTCCGCAAGCCATCGGCGACGTCGCATCGGGCCGTGTGGACATGATGGTGGCGGACATCGCGACGGCGATGCCGCAGGTTTCCGCCGGCCGCGTGCGGCTGCTCGGCGTCGCCACCGAGAAGCGCCTTGCCTCACTACCCGACACGCCACCGGTCGCAGACACGCTGAAGGGCTTCGAGGTCGGCTCGTGGAACGGTCTTCTCGTCCCCGCCGGTACGCCGAAGCCCATCGTCGCGCGCCTCGCCCGCGAGGTGATCGCCATCCTCTCGCGCCCCGACATGGCGGCACGACTCACCACCCTCGGCTTCGAGGTGGATCCGCTGGGCCCGGAGCCCTTCGCGGCCTACCTGCGCAGCCAGCTCGACACCTGGGGCCGGCTCATCCGCGACGCCGGCATCCAACCTCAATAGGAAACATGTCCCATGGCCGGTCCGCTGTCCGGAGTGAAGATCCTCGACCTCACCACCGTGGTGATGGGCCCGTTCGCAACGCAGATCCTCGCGGAGCTGGGCGCCGAGGTGATCAAGGTGGAATCCCGCGAGGGCGACAACATGCGCCACGTGGGGCCGATGAAGTCCCCGGGGATGGGGCATCTCTTCCTGCACTTGAATCGCGGCAAGCGCGACATCGTGCTCGACCTGAAGCAACCCGAGGGACGCGAAGCCGTGCTGCGGCTCGCCGCGCGCACCGACGTGCTCGTCTACAACGTGCGTCCCGCGGCGATGGCGCGCCTGGGGCTGTCGTACGAGGACGTCCGCGCGGTGAATCCGCGCATCGTCTACGTGGGTGCCTACGGCTATGCCGAGAAAGGTCCGGGCGCGGGCCGCGCCGCGTACGACGATCTCATCCAGGGCATCACGGGCCTGCCGTGGCTCGCGTCGCGCGACGGCACCGCGCCGCCCCGCTATGCGCCGGTGAACCTCGCGGACCGCGTCACCGGCCTGCACGCGGTGTATGCGATCACGGCCGCCCTCTTCCATCGCGAACGCACCGGCGAAGGCCAGTCGGTCGAGGTCCCGATGTTCGAGAGCGTCGCGCAGTTCGTGCTGGGCGACCATCTCGCGGGGATGTCGTACGAGCCCCCTATCGGCGGCACCGGGTACGCGCGCCTGGCGGAACGGCGGCCCTACGCCACGAAGGACGGCTGGATCTGCGCGCTCGTCTACAACGACCGCCAGTGGGATCGCTTCCTCCGCGCCGTGGATCGCGCGGATCTGCTGGAGGACGCCCGCTTCACGTCGCACGGCATGCGGGCCGCGCACATCGCGGAGGTCTACGAGTTCCTGGCGGCCTTGATCGCCACGCGCACCACGGCCGAGTGGACGGCGCTGCTGTCGTCGATCGACGTGCCGGTGGCGCCGATGAACAAGGTGGCGGACCTCCTCGACGACGAGCATCTCGCCGCCACCGGCTTCTTCGAACCGGAGGCGCATCCGACCGAAGGCCCGCTGCTCGCGCCACGCACGCCCACGGGATGGTCCGCGTCACCGCCTGGTCCGCGGACGCCGGCGCCACTGCTGGGTCAACATTCCGCCGAGGTGCTGCGCGAGATCGGCTACTCCGACGAAGAGATCGCCGCGATGGTGGCGAAGGATGTGACCCGTACCGGATCTGCCGGCTGATGGACTTCGACTTCTCGCCCGAACAGCGCGCCATCCGGGAGGCCGTGACGGCGCTTTGCACACCGTTCGATGCCGCGTACTGGCTGGAGCGCGATCGCGACGGCGGCTTCCCGCACGACTTCCACGCCGCCGTGGCGCGCGACGGATGGCTGGGCATCGCGATGCCCGAGAAGTACGGCGGCGCGGGGCTCGGCATCGTCGAGGCGTCGATCCTCACGCAGGCGATTAGCGAATCCGGGGCGGGGTTCTCGGGCGCCTCGGCGATCCACATGAACATCTTCGGCCTGAACCCCGTCGTGGTATTCGGCACCGACGAGCAGAAGGCGCGCTGGCTGCCGCCGCTCATCCGCGGGGAGGAGAAGGCCTGCTTCGCCGTGACGGAACCCGACGCCGGTCTCGACACCACCCGCCTGAAGACCTCCGCACGCCGCGACGGCGACGGGTACGTGCTCGACGGCCGCAAGATCTGGATCTCCACGGCGCAGGTGGCCGACCGCATGCTCATCCTCGCGCGCACCACGCCCCGCGAGGCATGCCGCAAACCCACCGACGGGCTGTCGCTCTTCTACACGCGCCTCGACCGCGCGCACGTCGAAGTCCGCGAGATCCCGAAGATGGGCCGCAAGGCGGTCGACTCGAACATGCTGTTCATCGAATCGCTTCCGGTGCCGGTGGAGGACCGCATCGGCGAGGAAGGTCGCGGCTTCGAGTACCTGCTGCACGGCCTGAATCCGGAGCGCATCCTGATTGCTGCCGAAGCGGTGGGACTCGGCCGCGCGGCACTCGCACGAGCCGTGGCGTACGCAGGCGAGCGCATCGTGTTCGATCGGCTGATCGGCCGGAACCAGTCGATCCAGCATCCGCTGGCGCGCTGCTGGATGGCGCTGGAAGCCGCGGACCTCATGGTGTTCAAGGCGGCCTCGAAGTACGACGCCGGCGAACCGTGCGGTCCGGAGGCCAACGCGGCGAAGTACCTCGCCGCCGAGGCGTGCTTCCAGACGTGCGAGCAGGCGATGCTCACGCTGGGCGGCATGGGCTACGCGCAGGAGTTCCACATCGAACGCTATCTGCGCGAGGCCATGATCCCCCGGCTCGCCCCGGTGAGTCCGCAGCTGGTGCTGTGCTACATCGCGGAGAAGGTGCTGGGGCTGCCGAAGTCGTATTGAAGGGGCGCTTCGGTCGGGGACGGTGGGTGCGCCACGCAAACCAAACGCGGGCAATGCCGTTGTAGGAGGGGCCCATGGCCCCGAAAGCGGTGGATGCAAGGAAACGCTTCAGCCGGAACGATCGCTTTCGCGGCCATGGGCCGCTCCTACAACAGCGTGACCTTTTCCCATCCCCCGCCCCTGTTGGAGGGGCCCATGGCCCCGAAAGCTGTAGATGCAAGGAAGCGCTTCAACCTGAGCGATCGCTTTCGCGGCCATGGGTCGCTCCTACAACAGCGTGGCCTTTTCCCATCCCCCGCCCCTGTAGGAGGGGCCCATGGCCCGCGGAAGAGGTCGATGCAAAGGGAGCGCTTCAACCGGAATCGACGCTCTCGGGGCCATGGGCCCCGCCTACGAGGGAGCAAACGCCTCCGCGAACGCCGCCACCGACCGGTCGATCAGCCGCTCGAAGCTCTCCGTGAGGTGCGCCGACATGCGGATGAGGCGCGAACGCCCGTCTGCCGGGTTGTCGACCTCTTCGAGATACCCCTCGTCGATCGCGCGCTTCACGTACTTCATCGCCGTCTGCACGCCGACGCCCTTCACGTAGCCGTAGGCATCGGTCTTCGGCACGGCCTCGCCGCCGCGCAGCCACAGCTCGGTGAAGAGCCGCGAGAAGTAGACGTCCGAAAGCCCGGTGGCATGGAAGGTCTCGACCCACGCGGTGTCGAGTTCGCGCAGCGCCAGCAGGAACCGCGTGCGCTGCTCGCGCACCGCAACGGCCCGGCGGCGGGGACGGGCTGCACCGGCATCGGTCGTCGCGGTGGGGGCGGAGCGGCCTCCGCGCGACGCGACGCGCGGCGCATTCGCCTGCGTTTTCAACGCCCTGGGCCTCGCGGAGGCGACGCGGCATGCGACGGAACGGAATCTGCTTCCATTTTTACAGGTAAATTCGAAGTGGATGCGCCGACCATAGCGCTCCGCGCACGCGGCTGCAACCGATCCGGAGACCCACGATGTCCGATGCCACCACCGACCTGCCCCCGGGCGGACTGATGCGGGAGCGCGCCGGCACCTTGCCCAACACCATCGCCATCGGCTACGCGACCATCGGTCATGTCGTTGCCCTTGCCCTCCTTGCGCAAGGGACGTGGCCGGCAGGGATCGCCGGCGTGCTGCTCGCAGCGCACACGATGGTGATCGCGGCCTATCTGATCCACGAAGCCGCGCACTTCACGCTGTTCCGGGACCCCGTGCACAACCGCCGCATCGGCGAGGTCATGTCCTGGATCTGCGGGGCGGCCTACGTGTCGTTCGAACGCATCCGCCACATGCACCTGCGCCATCACCGGGACCGCGCGGACGTCACCGTGTTCGACTACAAGGCGCTGCTGAAGCGCCATCCGGTGCTACGCGGGACGGTGGTCACCCTGGAATGGATGCACGTCCCGGCGGTCGAACTGATCATGCATGGGCAGCTTCTGGTACGGCCATTCGTGCGGCCCGGCGAGCAGGTCCGACGCACCCGCGTCATCGTGATGCTCATCTCGCGGATCGCCCTGTTCTCGGCTCTCTTCATCGCTTCGCCCTGGGCGCTCGTCGGCTACGCCGCCGCGTACTGGATCCTGCTCACCAGCCTCGACTTCTTCGACGCCTTCCACCACACGTTTCCGCAGTACTTCACGCACGACGAGCACTTCAAGGTGCCGATGGAGGACCGCGATCGCGCCTACGAGCAGGCGAACACCTACTCGAACGTGATCTCGGCGCGCTGGCCGTGGATCAACCTGCTCACGCTCAACTTCGGTTACCACAATGCCCACCACGAACGTGCAGCCGTGCCCTGGTACCGCCTGCCGGCGCTGCATCGCGAGTTGTACGGCGCCGAGCCCCAGGCCCTGCTGCCACTGGCGGAACTTCTGAAGACGTTCCACCAGAACCGCCTGAGGCGCGTGCTGGACGAAGACTACGGCGCCGTGGGCACGGGACCCGGTCGGGCGGATGGCTTCGTCGGGGCGCACGGCGTGTCGTTCCTGACCGTCGTCTGAGCCGTGACATGCCGATGACGCTCACGCTCCCCCGCGACGTCGCGACCGACCGCATTGCGGTCGCCGCGCTGCTCGCGAGCGGATTGCTCTGGGGGCTCACCTGGATCGCGTTCAAGCACTTCGCCTCGCTGGGTCTCGCCGGCGTCACGTTCACCACGACGACGTACGGACTGCTCGGCGCCGCCATGCTGCCGTTCGTATGGCGCCAGCGCCGCGTCTGGCGGCACCAGACCGGCCTGCTCGTGGCGATCGGCGTCCTGGGCGGCCTGGCGATCGCAAGCTTCGTCACCGCACTCACCTACGGCGAGGTGATGCGCATGATGCTGCTCTTCTACCTCACGCCCGTGTGGAGCGTGCTGGGTGGGCGCATCGTGCTCGGGGAGTCGATCACCCGGACGCGCGCCATCGCCGTGGGCATCTCGATCGCGGGCGCCGTGATGCTTCTCGGTGGTCCGCGTCTGCTCGTCACACCGCCGGGGTGGCAGGACCTGCTCGCGATCGGATCCGGCGTCTTCTACGCGGGCCAGAACATCGCCTCGCGCCTCGCGACGGACGTGCCCGTGGGCACGAAGTCGGCCGTGATCTTCGCGGGCTGCGGCGCGATCAGCGCATTGCTGCTACCCGTCGCGGGCACCCCGTTCCCGACCGTCACGACGACCCTGCTGCTGCAACTCGCAGCCTTCGCGGTGATCTGGATGGGCGCTGCCAACTGGACGACGATGTACGGCGTCACGCATCTCGAAGCCGGGCGTGCCGGGGTCCTGCTCGTCTTCGAACTCGTCGCCGCGGTCGTGTCTGCCCTGCTGATCGGCGGGGAGAACCTCGACCCCTGGGGCTGGGCGGGCTGCGGCCTCATCGCTGGCGCCGCCCTGCTCGAAGCACGCACTGCATCCCTCACCGGAGCGAATCGTCGATGAAAGAGACCCTCATGAACCGGCTCACGTGGCAGGAGTACCGGCACCGCGTGCAGTGCGACGCGTCGGTGGTGTTCCTGCCGGTCGGGGCCACCGAACAGCACGGCCCCCATCTTCCGCTGGGCACCGATCACCTCCTCGCCGACGCCGTGTCGCGCACGGTGGCTGCGAAGGTCGGCGGGCTCGTGGCCCCTGCGCTTGCGTACGGGTACAAGTCCCAGCCGAAGTGCGGCGGCGGCCAGCACTTCTGCGGTACGACGAGCCTCGATGCGGCGACGCTGATCAGCCAGGTCCGCGACACGGTGCGCGAGTTCGCGCGGCACGGCGCAAAGAAGCTGGTGCTGGTGAACGGCCACTACGAGAACCAGTGGTTCCTCATCGAGGGCATCGACCTCGCCCTGCGCGAGTTCGGCGGCACACCGCCCCTGTCGGTGATGCGGCTGGACTACTGGGACTTCTTCACCACGCCCACGCTCGACAGCATCTTCCCCGACGGATTTCCCGGCTACGCGCTGGAGCACGCAGCCGTGCTCGAGACATCGATGATGCTGCACTACCACCCGGACCTCGTGCACCTCGACCGCATCCCGGACGACGGACCGGCCGACTTCCCGCCGTACGACATGTATCCGCCGCACACCGACTGGGTGCCACCGTCCGGCGTGTTGTCGTCAGCGAGGGCGGCGACGCTCGAGAAGGGCGCGATGATGGTCGAGGAACTGGGCGACCGCATCGCCGGCGCCGTGCGCCACGAGTTCGGCTGATCGGGGCACTGACCGATGATTCCCTTCGACTGGCAATCCACCGCGCTCGTGGTCATCGACATGCAGCGCGACTTCCTCGACCCGCAGGGCTACGCGGCGATGGCCGGGCTCGACGTGTCGCTGCTGCGCGCAGCGATCCCCGGTGTGGCGCGCGTGCTCGCGGCGGCGCGCGATGCCGGCCTGCTCATCGTCCATACGCGCGAGGCGAATGCGCCGGATCTCTCGGACGTCCCACCCGCCTTCATGGAAGCCACCCGCCGCACGGGCGCGCCCGTGGGCAGTGCAGGCCCGCTCGGTCGGCTGCTGATCCGCGGCGAGTTCGGCGCGGGCATCGTCGACGAACTGGCGCCGCGCGGCACCGAGATCGTCATCGACAAGCCCGGCTTCAGCGCGTTCGAGGGCACGGCGCTCGGTTCGATGCTCACCATGCGCGGCATCCGCTCGCTCATCCTCTGCGGCATCACCACCGAGGTCTGCGTCAGCTCGACGCTGCGGACGGCCATCGACCGCGGCTTCCGGTGCGTGACGCTGCGCGATGCATGCGCGTCGGCGGATGTCTCGCTCCACGACGCCGCGATGCGGATGATCCAGGTCGAGGGCGGAGTGTTCGGCCTGGTGCGTACCGTCGACGACGCCGTCGCGTGGCTGGCAGAGGTCTGACATGAAGGGCATCCGACTCACCGCGCTGCTCACCGGCACGCACCGCTACGAGAAGACGCTCTCGACGCGCCATCGCGGCGCGGGCGTGATCGTGCAGGCGCCCATCCTCGCCTACCTGATCGAGACGCCCAACGGCCGCATCCTGTACGACGTGGGCTGCGACTACGCGAAGATCGCCGATCCGCAGAAGCGCGCGCACTACTTCGCGCCCGAGGCCTTCACGTACGGCGCGCCCGACATGGAGGCATCGCAACGCCTGCCGGCGCACTTCGCGCGGCTGGGGCTCACCGCCGCCGACGTCGACGTGGTGTTCCTCGGCCATCTGCACTTCGATCACGCGGGGGGACTGTGCGACGTGGCGGGCTGCGAGATCCACGTCCAGGCCGACGAACTGGCATCGGCGCGGGCGCAGGAGGACATGGGCTACTTCCCCGACGACTTCACCGGCGCGTACCGCTTCAAGCAGATGCACGGCGAGTACGACGTGGCCCCCGGCGTGCGTGCAATCGCGACCCCCGGTCACACGGCCGGCCACATGTCGATGTGGATAGAGCCGACGCACGGCTCGCCCATCCTGCTCTGCGGCGACGCTGCCGACCTCACCGAGAACCTCGACTACGAAGTGGCGCCGGGCCTCTGCTGGCACGACCGGGAAGACCTCGCCCTCGCCAGCATCCGCAAGCTGAAGGCGCTCGCCACCGAGACCGGCGCGCAGCTCTGGCCGAACCACGATCTCGCCTTCTGGGGCGGGACGATGGCGGCGCGGGAGTGGCACGGGGAGTGAGCCTTCTCGGGCACCTCACGGGGATGCATTGGCACCGACTCGATCGAGTCGGTGCCCTGCATGCCGGCCCGGATCAGCCGCGCTTGGAACGCTGCCGCGCTATCGAGAGCAGCGCGAGCCCCGCGAACATCATCGCGTAGGTCGTGGGTTCCGGTATCGGCACGATCTCCAGCTGGAGCGTCGGCCGCAGGGATGCCGAAGAGATCTCGCTCGAGCCGAACCGCTTGGCGCTGCGCGAGACCGCTTCGTCGCCGACGAGGATCCAGCCGAAGTTCGTCTCCGGGGCATCCAGCCACCCCTGGACGTCGTTCACGAGGGACGGGCCTGCGGACCCCGCGACACTGCTCCAGATATAGCGGGCGGGATCGCCGACGGTGGTCGTGGCGCTCGGCGTCGCGGCGAACCATCCACCGGGCGCCAGCACGCCATCTCCATCGCGCCACTGTCGCGTGTCGTCACCGAAGAAGCGATGCGACCACGTCGCATCGCCGGGAAGGGCCGGGACGCCGCCGCCGTTCGTGCTGGCGTTCGAGCCACCGGTGCCCCAATCGTCCAGCAGGCGGTGGAGCGTCATGGCGTGTTCACCACCCGCTGCGCGATCCACGGAGATCGAGAAACTGGCGGACACGACGCGGGATCCGGCCGGGACGTCGGCGAAATCGAAAACGAAGAGGGCACGCCGCGGCAGACCGCTGGCGGTCGTGCCCGCGAAAGCGGCCTGGCCGGCGCTGCTGGCGGTGTCGTCGCTGTCCGCGAAGATCGTGGTGTCGCGGAGCGGAGCGAGAGAAACGACCTCGGCGCCGGCGGCACCGATCTGGAGGGCGACCACGGCTGCGATAGCAACGAATCGATGGCAGAGGTTCTTCATAGGCATCGCTCGGAGGAGTTCATTCAACGAAAAAAGGCGCGGACCGGAGTCCGCGCCTCGATCACTGCAAGCGCTGCGAAGCTCAGCCGCGCTTGGAACGCTGGCGCGCCAGCGTCAGCAGCGCGAGACCGGCGAACACCATCGCGTAGGTCGTCGGCTCGGGCACCGGCGCCGTGTAGGCCAGATCATCCATTGCCACGTACGGGGCGGTGACCATCAGCCAGCCGATGTCGGCCTGCGAGCGACGGATGCCGTAGAAGGCACCTTCGTTGAAACCATCGGCCGACGTCATGATCGTCACGCTGTGACCTTCCAGCGGATTGCCGTCCACGTCGAGCGCGAGCAGCTGCAGCGGATTGCCGTCCGGCGTGCGGAGGTAGTTGAAGAAGCCGCCGACGGCGTCCACGGTCTTGCCGTTGAACGAGATCAGCAGCCCACCGATGGGCGCGTTGTTGGCGGCGAACGTCTTGCCGAGGCTCCACGCGCCGTTCTCACCCAGCGCCCAGAAGCCGTTGTCGCCGATCGTCAGGCTGGCGGGGGGAAAGCCCACGCCACGGATGGTCACGTCGGCGTTCACGGCCACCGCTTCCGGGCCGCCGAACACGGTCTCGAAGTCTTCCGTGATGAGGCTGGCGCCGAGGTCCATCGGGTCCATGACGAGCGCGGCGTTGGCCGCGGGGATGGCGAGCGCCAGGACGGCGGCCGCGAGCAGTTTGCTTTGGGTCTTCATTGGGAAGGTCTCCTTGAATGGTATGGAATTTGGCTCAGCTGCCGATGATGCCGCCGTCTTCCTTCGTGATCACGATCACGGAGGAACGGGGGCGACCAGCGTTACCGTTCGGCACCGGCTCGCCTGCGCTGTTGGTCGGGAACTGGTTGCCGGGCCAGGAGCTGAACTGCTTCGGGTTGGTGGCGAGCGCGTCGTCCCCGGGGTGCTGGATGCCACAGAACATCGTGCGGCCATCGGGCGAGGTGATGACACCCGTCACTTCGCAGTTGGGCGGGCTGGTGAGGAAGCGACGAATCTCCTTCGTGTTCGGGTCTGCGCACAGCATCGTGTTGGAGCCGATGTTCCGCCAGTCGCCGAGGGCATCACCCGCCTGGTCGGTCTGAATCCAGAGGCGGCCGAAGTGGTCGAACCAGAGTCCGTCGGGTGCGCCGAAATCGGCACCGTTGATATCGCCCACGTAGCCGTCCGCACCGGCCGGGTTGTACGAACTCCCCAGCGTCTTCGTCGTGAGCTTGTCGCCGCACTGCACGAACAGGTCCCATTCGAAGCCCATCGCCTTGACCGTGTTGCCGTCCTCGCGCCAGCGGATGATGTGGCCGTAGTCGTTGTCGGGGCGCGGGTTGGCTGCGTCCACCGGCGGGTTCGCGCTGCCGGCATTGGTGGTGCCGTTGGGGTTGTTCGACGAGGCCGGGTTGTTGCCACGGCGCGAGTTGTTGGTCAGCGCGCAATACAACTCCAGCGGACGGCCGGGGCCGTAGCTGTAGCCATCGGCGGGGCGACCACCGAACGAATACGTGCGCAGCGCGACCCACTCGGGGCGGTCCATCATCGTCGCCCCGACAGCGTCGGCGGCCTCGCGAGTCTTGATGAGGATGATCGCCTGCACTTCGGCATCGGTGGGAGCCGCGAACTGCGGGTTGTCGCGCAGGGCCATGCCGTTGACGCCGATCGTTCCCGGCTTGAGGGCGATCCACTCACCGCGGAACGTCCCCGCCTTGCTGCCGACCGTGCTGGTGAACTTGGCGACGTACAGCGTGCCCTCGTCCAGCAGGTTCATGTTGGCGGCACGGTTGCGCGGGTTGAAGGGCTTCGCGCACACGAATTTGTAGATGTACTCGTTCCGCTCGTCGTCGCCCTGGTAGAAGCCGACGCTGTTGTCCGGGCCCACGGCGACCTGCGCGCTCTCGTGCTTGAAGCGGCCCAGGGCCGTGCGCTTGACCGGCACGCTCTTCGGGTTGAACGGGTCGATCTCCACCACCCAGCCCTGCGTGTTGGGCTCGAGCGGGTTGGTATCGGCGTTGAAGCGCGGATCCACCGTGTGCCATGCATAGCCGAAGCCGGTGCGGCTGATGCCGTAGCGCGTCTGGCCGGCGAGGATCTCGGCCTTCTGGTCTGCAAATTCGGGCGCGATCGCGGCACCGCTGGTGGGTGCGGCGAAGTAGCCGTTCCAGTTCTCCTCACAGGTGAGGTAGGTGCCCCAGGGCGTGAAGCCATGGGCGCAGTTGTTCATCGTGCCGAAGGCTTCGAAGCCGTTGTTGACGCCGTCTTCGACGGAGCCCGTGGGCAGGATTCGGAACTTCTTGGACTTCAGAAGCGCGTGGCCGGCGGCCGGGCCGGAGATGCGCATCGGCGTGTTGGCAGTGATACGACGGCCGAAGGGCGTCATCCGGTGCACGCCCCACTTGCCACCCGTCTTGCGGACCTCGGCGATCGTCACGCCGTGCGCGGCCTGCGACTTCCGGACCTTCTGGATCGTGACGACGGCACTCGCGACACCAGTGGACGCATTCAGCCCGTCGGTGTGGAGAAGTGCTTCGTGCGTGTACTCATTGTTCACACAGAGGAGACCGCGCTCGCTCGAGGGCCGCCCGGCGCCAGCCGTCGGGAACGGGAAGAAATGCATGCCGTCGGTGTGCATCCCGAACTGGTTTTCCTGGGCAGCGGCATCTTGCGATGCATCTTCGGCCCACGCGGGACCGGCCGGCGTGACCGGGTCACCCCAGGCCATCAGCAACTCGACCTTGTAGCCGGCCGGCACCTTCACCATGTCCGCCACCGGAGCGAGGCTGGGGGGGATGCTTTCGAAGCCGATTCCGCCAAAACCAGCGGCAGGCGGCAGCGGTGCCGCCTCGACGGTGTCGACCAGGCCGGCGATGGACACGCCACCGAGCGCCGCGAGCGCGGTGCCGCCCACGCCGGATTTGATGAAAGTGCGGCGCGACTCGTCGACGCGATCGATCACGTCGCGGATGGATTCGTTGGCTGACGGATTCAGCGTGACGTCGTTGGTGGGATGCATCGTGCCTTTCATGGTGCGCAGTCTCCTGTGGGTCGGTGGGCGTCGGACCAGCCCGCTCCCTGGCGGGTAGTCATGGCCTGGGAGCATCAAGCAAGCGTGTTGCATGGCCGATGCCGCTCGCATCGAGGGTGCGGAGCGCTTCGGACCATGTCGCGTCACGAATCCGTCACTCGATTGCGATGGACGTCGGAGGGCATCCCAGTGGCTTTCCGCGATCCGCGCCTTCAGTTCCCGCGCCGCGAGCCGTTCCAGTGCCCGCGCCCTCCATCCCGGGCGCGGTATTCGGGCATCTCCGCCCCTGGCAGCCGGAGGCGTGCATGAAGGGCATCGTATTCACGGAGTTTCTGGACATGGTCGAGACCACGATCTCTGCCGACGCGGTCGACGACGTCATCGAGGCGGCCCGCATCCCCTCGGGCGGCGCCTACACGGCCGTCGGCACGTACGACCACAAGGAGATGGTGTCGCTGGTGGGCGCGCTGTCGGAGTACTCCGGCCAACCCATGCCGGATCTCCTGCACCAGTTCGGGCGGCATCTCTTCGGCCGCTTCGTCGTGCTGTACCCGGTGTTCTTCGATGGTGTGGACGACGCACTCGAGTTCCTCGCGCGGGTCGAGGCAGTGATCCACGAGGAAGTGTTGAAGCTGTACCCGGATGCCGAACTGCCGCGCTTCGAATCCCGATGGACCGGCCCCGGAACGCTGAGCCTGGTCTATCGCTCGGTGCGGCAGATGGGGGATCTGGCCCACGGTCTCATCGATGGCTGCATCGAGCACTTCGGTGAGCCGGTGAGCGTCTGCCGGCAGAGGCTGCCGGACGGCGCCGAGGAATTCCTGCTGGCGAAACGATGACCGAACAGACCACCGACGACCGGCTCGAACGGCTGCAGCGCCGCGTCGAGCGGGAGCGAACGGCCCGGAAGCAGGCCGAACAGATGCTCGAGGCCATCAGTCTCGAGCTTCTGTACGCCAACGAATCGCTCCAGAGCACGGCCTCCGACCTCGAAGCCCAGGTGGAGGCGCGCACGCGCGATCTCCACGACGCGCTGGCGCGCGCGGAAGGCGCGACGAAGGCGAAGAGCGAGTTCCTGGCTGTGATGAGCCATGAGATCCGCACCCCGCTGAACGGTGTGCTGGGCATGGCCGAACTGCTCGCCGGCAGCGGGCTCGACGACGCCCAGCGCCACTGGGTGGACACCATCCGGGACAGTGGTCGCAGCCTCCTCGCGATCATCAACGACATCCTCGACTTCTCGAAGATCGAGGCCGGCCGGATGGAGCTGGAGACCCACGATTTCGACGTGCGCGCCGAGCTGGTGAAGATCGAGAGCCTCTTTCGACCGTTGGCCGTGGCCAAATCGCTGGCGCTCGCCGTCGAGGGCAGCGTCTCGGTGCGGCCCTGGGTGCGTGGCGACAGCGTGCGCCTGCGGCAGATCGTGTCGAACCTCCTCTCCAACGCGATCAAGTTCACCGAGGAAGGCGAAGTCACCCTGCGGTGGGACTGCCATCAGGACGGCGACGCCGTCGCGCTCCAGGTGCGGATCACGGACACGGGGATGGGCATCCCTGCGGACCGCATGCAGCACCTCTTCCAACCCTTCTCGCAGGCCGAGAGTTCGACGACCCGTCGCTTCGGCGGAACCGGACTGGGACTCGCGATCTGTGCCCGGCTCGCCGAGGCGATGGGCGGCGTGATCGAGGCCACGTCGAGCCCGGGAACCGGCACGGCGATGAGCTTGATGCTGCGCCTCCCGGCAGGCGAACCACCGCAGGCGGCTCCGGTCCCCGAGGCGTCGGCACCTCCGGCGATGGCGGTCGGCAATCTCCGGATCCTGCTCGTGGAAGACAACCGCGTGAACCAGACGCTCGCACTCGCGATGCTGAGGCGCCTCGGCGTGGAGGCGGACCTCGTCGAGACGGGGCGCGAGGCCGTGGCGGCCGTGACCGGCGGCCGCTATGACCTGGTGTTCATGGACATGCAGATGCCCGAGATGGACGGGGTCGAGGCCACCCGGGCGATCCGCGCGCACCCCGAGGCCCATCAACCGGTGATCGTCGCCCTGACCGCCAACGCCTTCGCGAGCGACCGTGCCCGCTGCATCGAGGCGGGCATGGACGGGTTCGTCAGCAAGCCCTATCGGCTGGAGGACCTGCGGATGGCGCTCGAACTGGCTGCCGGCGGGGAACGTCCGGTAGTGCCACTGCCGATGCAGCCCGCGTTCCTGATGTAACGCAGCCGTCGGGAGACAGGCGGTATCCTCGGGGGCCGGAACACCAATTGCTCTGCACGTGGCTTCCCCGCGACCCTTCCACATCAGGCTCCCGAGACTCATGAGAATTCACCCCGTCGTTCTGTGCGGCGGCTCCGGCACGCGCCTCTGGCCCCTGTCGCGCAGCGCCTACCCCAAGCAGTTCCTCCGGCTCGCTGGCGAGCACTCGATGCTCCAGGAGACCATCCGCCGGACGAGCGGTCTCCCAGAGATCGCCGCCCCCACGATCATCTGCAACGAGGAGCACCGGTTCCTGGTGGCCGAACAGCTGCGCGCCATCGGTGTGAAGCCCCGCACGCTCCTGCTGGAACCCATGGGCCGCAACACGGCACCCGCCGTGGCTGCTGCGGCGCTGTCGCTGACCCGCGACGATCCCGACGCCCTGATGCTCGTGCTCGCGTCCGACCACGTGATCCGCGACCGCGCGTCGTTCCATCGGGCGATCCGGCTGGCCGCCGCGGCCGCGGACACCGGGCTGCTCACCACCTTCGGCATCGTCCCGGACGCCCCCGAGACCGGCTATGGCTACATCCAGCGCGGTGCAAGCGTGCCGCGACTCGAGAGCACCTTCGCCATCGGGAAGTTCGTCGAGAAGCCCGACCGCCCCAACGCCGAACGGATGCTGGCAAGCGGCGATCACTACTGGAACAGCGGCATGTTCATGCTGAAGGCCTCCGTGTTCCTGGAGGAATTGCAGGCCCACAAGCCCGAGGTGCTGGCTGCCGTGCGGAAGGCGCTGGAAGCCAGTCGCGAGGACCTCGACTTCTGCCGCCTCGACAAGGCCGCCTTCGCGGAGTCACCCTCGATCTCGATCGACTACGCGGTGATGGAGAAGACCACCCGCGGCGCGGTGATTCCGGCCCAGATGGGCTGGAGCGACGTGGGCTCGTGGGACGCGCTCTGGGAGATCCAGGAGAAGTCGGCCGACGGGAACGTGACCGAAGGCGACGTGATGACCGAGCGCGTCCGTAACACCTACATCAAGGCCGAGACGCGCATGGTCGCCGCACTGGGCGTGGAAGACCTCGTGATCGTCGAGACGGCCGACGCCGTGCTCGTCGCGCGCCGCGACGCCGCACAGGACGTGAAGCTGCTGGTGGATCGTCTGAAGGCGGATGGCCGCACGGAACACATGCTGCATCGCCGGGTGTACCGGCCGTGGGGCTCCTACGAAGGCATCGACGCGGGCGGGCGTTACCAGGTCAAGCGACTCACGGTGAACCCCGGGCAGCAGCTCTCGCTCCAGCTGCATCATCACCGCGCGGAGCACTGGATCGTCGTGAGCGGCACCGCGAAGGTCGTCCGGGGCGAGGAGGAAATCCTGCTCACCGAGAACCAGTCGACCTACATCCCTCTGGGCGTGAAGCACCGCCTCGAGAACCCCGGCATCGTGCCGCTCCAGTTGATCGAAGTGCAGTCGGGCAGCTATCTCGGCGAAGACGACATCGTGCGTTTCGCCGACGTGTACAACCGGGTGGGGTAGGAAGGCGGGTTGTTTCCGGCGCTGAGGCACCTGGGCGCGAGAGCCCTGCGTGGGTCGAGCTGCGCTCGACGCGGCGTGGGCTTGGGTACAGCGACGAATCCAGGAGCGCGGGCGTCGAGCGTAGCTCGACCCACGGGGGTGGTTCTCAGCGCCGATGTATCCAGTAGCGATGACTTTCGTGGGTCGAGCTTCGCTCGACGCGGCGTGGGCTTGGGCGCAACGACGAATCCAGGAACGCGGGCGTCGGGCAGTGCCCGACCCACGGGGGTGGTTCTCAGCGCCGATGTATCCAGTAGCGATGACTTTCGTGGGTCGAGCTTCGCTCGACGCGGCGTGGGCTTGGACGCAACG
>LNFM01000510.1_pt1 | contig 69215 bp, 68 predicted proteins | sample 596031 | NCBI WGS metagenome assembly LNFM01 (sample SAMN04254537, study PRJNA301005) | activated carbon metagenome | isolation source: dual media filters at the Ann Arbor, Michigan drinking water treatment plant | place: USA: Ann Arbor
GACGGCGACGCGAGCCCCCCAGCGAAGTCGAATTTAAAAATTATTTGCGAGCGAGATGTTCGAGCACATGATCAATGTCGAAAAAAATCACCGTCTCGATGTCCGAAAAATTGAGATAGATAATGTCTCTTGCTTGGTCTGTGTCTGTCTTCAAAACAAGACTTATGATGAGATGTCGATCTTTGGATCCGGCTGATGTCGCACCAGAAACCAAATACCCATTGAATTGAGCCCCCGACCGCATCGTGATTCCGATACGCGGGTTTTCAAAATCCGGACTGCCCGCCATTTTCTCGGAAACTTGCAGCCAATGATCGATGGCGGCCTGGGGCGAAATTGGCAAAAGAGTTTCCTGAAGAGTCTTGATACTTAACATTCCTATAGCCTGCCCGAATGTACCCCTCAGCGGAAAGTCCGCGCGCAAAGCCTGCGAAAGGACTGGACTTGAGACTGGACTATTCGCGAGGACTCAGGAAGGGCCGAACGGAACCAATATCGGAGGTGTCGTGAAGCGCCATATAGAGCCGCTCTAATCCGAGCGCAATTCCTCCTGCCGGCGGGACCCCCAGATCGAAACTTTTCAAGAGATCTTCGTCCAAAGGGATCGGATCTTTTCCCAGACGCTCTTTCATCTGGCGATCGCTCTCAAATCGCTTTTGATTTTCAAACGGATCATTGAGTTCGTGAAACGCATTACAAATCTCAAGGCCCTTCCAGTAAACTTCGAAACGGTCCGCAAATCCGTCGGCACCTATACGTGCGAGAGCGGCCATTGAAGGTGGGTAGGAAGAAACTAAGAGCGGCGCCCCGCCCGAAAACTCGACAAGCTTCGGTTCGATAGCTTGAAGAAAAATTAGATGAAAGAGATCATTGAAGTCATCGTTATCATTAAAGCGAATCCGAAGTCTTGTCGCCACCCGAACCAAGTCTTCGCGCGTCCACGAAGGCTCGAGACGCGATTCCGTGAATCTCAAAAAAAGTTCGCTCACCGTCGTTCGCTGAAGGCTCTGACCAGGACTGAACATTTTGATGAGTTCCGCAGTGTCGTCGGCGATTTCGTCAAGAGATGCGAAAGCGCGGTACCATTCAAGCATGTGAAACTCGACGCGGTGGTGCGCCCCACCCTCCCGATCACGAAAGCACTTTGCGATTTCAAAAACCCTAGGGAGTCCCGACCCGAGTGATTTTTTAAGATTAAATTCGGGCGAAGTAATGAGGTACTTTTCAACCAAGTGCCCGTCGGTTTGGATGGAAACAGAAAGCGGATCAAGAAAGGGCTCTGTTCCGGGCGACACCGCAAGCGTCGGTGTTGTCATTTCAATGAATGCGCGTGCGTTGAAAAATTCGCGGATTTTGAAAAGAAAATTCGACCAGCTCACAGCCTGTTTCACGAAAATCTCTGAAGCCTCCATCGCGCTGGTCCCAAAGTGTGCACAAGGTGCAAACAGAATGACTCCGCCCTCGCTATCAACTCCGATCCAATCTCCGGGCACGATAACTTCACGAACTGGCGGAGCCGACTCGGCCGCTTTTGGCTCTTTTAGAAACGGTGTTAACCACTTCGAAACTGAAATGGAGAGGCGATCGGTGAGGGCACCCGAATGAACGGCATTCAAAGTAAAATTTGAATTCTCTTTTGAAACAACACGCCCACATATAAGGCCCGACAAATGCCGACTTTCATAGGGAAGATATCTCGTCCAATGGTGACTCAAGAAAAGATCGCGGGCCGTGATGTAGTTCACTGAAATTTTTGACGGCATGAGCACCCAACTAGAAAGAAAAAATGAGTCCGCCACCAAGGGTCGATTGCCGCTCTTGAATGCCGCTTTGACCATCGACGGGACGTCTCAGATACCGAATCTTTCCCGACACTTCAAAGCCAAACTTCGAAGTGAGTGCGATCTGTAAGCCTGCACCCACACCCGCCCCGAACGCGAACGGCAAAGCCCCCACCGAAGCTCCCGACGAGTAGATGGGCCAAAATACTTCCGCAGTTCCAACAAGCCGAATTCGACTTCGAGGAACATAGTGATACTTCGCCTCCGCCATCGGAGAAATCACGTTGGTCGATTCAAGTGCGGAAATGACGGCCGGATTGGGCGTGACCTGAATCAGAAAAACTCGGGCACCGGCGGCGAAAGTCCATGCCGCTTGTGCGCTGCCCAATTGATAGAGATTGTAAGTCGCAGTGCTGTCTAAAAAACCAAGTGTTTCGGTGTCGGATTTAGCGCTGCCAAATGCGCCACGAAATGTGAGCTGATCGTTTCCTGCGGCGATGTATCCGAAGGGAGCACCGTTGACTTTGAATACCCGCGATTCGTACTGCGGTGCCGCTGCGTCGGCGCCAAAAGAATTAAGTTCGCCGCCGAAACCAAACCACCATCGACCGACCACCACACTGTGACCGGTGGCTTGAACGACCGGAGACTCAACCGTGGGATTTGGTTTCATCGAAAAACTGACTTTCGAATACGGTTGAATCTTCTGGCCCGTCGGTCCGCCCTTCAGAATCTCGACCCGGCTTTCGCTGGCACCGATCACTTCTGTGACCTTCACATCAAAAAGTCGACGACGAGGCGAATTGAAGTGAGGTTGCCGGAACTCAAACAACTCCATCACATCACCCGGCTTCACGCCGTGAACAGAGCCCAAGTTCACTGTTGCCGAAGTTTTTGTTCCCGAAACATCTGTGACGAAGCCCCGGTAGGGTATTGCTTGAACAATGGCCTCGATCATACGATCGGCCAATACGGATACCGCATTGGCTTTTTCCAGTTCACCGATCAAATACCGGAACTCGAAACTTCTTAAACGTCGCGGGCCTTTTGAGGACTTTAAGTAACCCTTGATTTCTTCAAGCCCGATTTCAAAAACAAAAACGGCATCGACGTCGGCGCCAGGACTCGATGTCGCTTCGGGCTCAAAGTAGGTTTTCGACGAAAGCTCTTGAATAAGTCGTTCCGTGAGACGTGTTTCAAGATCACGAGGAACATACTTCCGAGCCTGTTTGCGAACCTGAATTTTTCCGATGCCCACTGTTCTTACTGCCAGTTCACGAGAATTTGGAGCAGGTCTTATCAGCTGGCTCTCGGGTTGGTCGGCATCTGGTTCGGTATCTGGGTCGGTATCTGGGTCAGTTTCCTGCTTAGTCTCTTTATCAGTGCCCTGATCGACGTCTGGGTCGGCATTCTGATTGGCTTCAGAGTCGACTTCTTGAATGTCTTCCGAACTATCAGTCTCATCCAAATCGTCGATGTCGCCGATTTCGGTCGATGCCCTTGGAGACGCTTTCTTTTTTTTCTTCTTTTGCTTTTTGGCCTTCGACTTCGTTACTTTCGGCGCGGATTTCTTTGTCTTTGAGGACCGCGCGCTGCGAGTTTCCTCGGACTGCGCGAATGCCGCAGGACCCCACCCACTCAGAAGAGACGTCACCAAAATAACGGCCAGCAAAACTCGCACATATTTCAGGAAATACTCCGGCAGCCGTTTCACAGGTGAGTCCATAGTAGTGAGAGTAAAACACTTTTCTAGTCGTTGTCTCTATCCTCTGTGATTGACCAGACGTCGCGAGTTCTGAACACTGGGAGAGTGATTTCTAATGCCACGGTCGCTCGAGCTCTTAGAACTTTTTTTTCCATAAAATTTGCGTTGGCGCGTGTTGTTCTGGCGATCGCTTTGTCAACAGCCCTGGGGGCGACACCGGTCTTGGCCGCAATGACTCTCACAACCACAGAGAATGACATTCAAGTTTACTCGGGTCCTGGCGAACGTTTTCGTGTGCTCGCTGTCCTACCAGCGAAAACGGAACTAAAAGCTTCAAGCCAGATCACGACAAGTCGCGCGGGCAGATTTTATCGCGTCGTCGTTCCGCTTGGTGAAAAACAGCGGGCCATCGGATTCATTCCTGTGAGTGCACCGATTCGCCTCGGCGGTGAAGATCTCGACGAGGACGAACTCTCAAAGTATGGAGCCGTTGCCCTTATCAATCGGGCCGTTCAAATTACTTTCAGCACTCTTCGCGATCAACAGTCGCTCTACTCCATTGGTTATATGCACTACTTTAGTCCGGGCTTTTATGCCAAAGGCTCCGTCGGCCAGTGGATCGCTCCAACAGCCACGGGAAATTTTGGGGGCGGAGAAATTGGAAACGATTCTCTTTTGGCGGGCCCGATTTCAGGTTTCGTCACCTACGGTCTGGGACTCTTTTCTCCCAGCGCGAATGATGCGATTTTTGCGGGAAGCACGAAACTCAATATCATGATGAATGCGACCGTCGGGATTCGGTACAACCTCGAAGGTTTTGCTTCGATCGCTCTGGGCGGACAGCAAACAGTGATTTACAACGCCAACAACAGCCTCGTTTCCGCTGGAATTCAAGCAAGCCTCGAGGTGGGATTATGAGAGCCGCCCTTGCAGCGACAGCGTTCATTATTTTCACAGGAGCCGATGCCTCGGCAGCGGTCGAAGGCTCTACGGTTGTTCGCTACTACAGCGACAGTCAGAAAACCGTCGTCCTATCGCCGTCGATCGATATTGGAAGCACTTTTAATGAAGACCGAATGAAAGTGTCGGCGCATGTCGCGCAAGATATTCTTACGAGCGCTTCCAGCGAAGTGCGAACTTATGCTTCAAAGGGTGAGATCTCTGATCTTCGAAACGAGTACCAGGTAAACTTTGAATCTCAGATACCCGATGGTACTTTGTCGGTGGGGCTCATCACATCCGACGAGAGCGATTACAGTTCAAAAATGGTTGTTGCCGGTGGAACGCGCGAATTTTTCACTAAAAATACTGTCGTCGCATTCGGCCTCGCTTCGACCGACAATAAAATTACAGCGACCGGCAACACTTCCTTTGCAGAGTCAATGCAGGCCCAACTCTACTCGATTTCAATTTCACAGATTCTATCGAAGAACAGCCTCTTTCAGTTGATCTATGATTTCCGTGTAGAGAATGGATACATCGCAAGCCCCTACCGGCGGGCCAAACTTATTTCGGGTGGCAACATCAGTGCATTGAATGAAAACCACCCACGAACGCGAAATCGCCATGCCGTCGGCTTTAAGTACAACTACTACAGCAGTCCGATGAAGATTTCGTTCGCGACGTCCTACCGAATCTATCAAGATAGCTGGGGCGTACTTTCACACACGTTAGAAGAACGTGTGACGTTTGAACACAGTCGCAAATTTGAAACGGCCATCTCGGCAAGGTTCTATACCCAGGACAAGGCGGCGTTCTACCAGGACTACTACACCGATAACCCAGGTGTCTTTTTCTCAGGGAACAATACCCTTGCGACCTACATCTCGTATGGAATTGGCGTCCGGCCCGCCTACAACCTGACGGAAAAATTGAATTTATCCATGAAGCTCGAATACTTCGCGCAAAACTTCAAAGATGCCACCGAAGCCGGTCAACTTTCCACGCGTGATGACGATAAGAGATTAGAAATCTCGGCCTTTGTCGTCGGCTTTGGACTGACTGCTAAATTCTGACCAAAGCCTTGTAAACTTATTAACTGTCTCAGATCGAGACGAGAAATCAGTCTTGCGCTGACGCTTTCAACTTTTTTCTTTATGATTTACCGAGGGGAAAACACCAATGAAACACATCATCTTTAGCACGAAGCTCTCGCTTATTTTCACAAGCTTACTTACCGCCGTCACAGTGATCGCGACAGCGCCCGCAACAGCGGAAGCCAAACTGAACGTCAAAGAGGGCGACGACTTTCCCGCACTCAAAGTTATGGATTTCCCAGGGAAACCGAAAGTTGGTGCCGACAAGTACAAAGGAAAAGTCGTCATCGTCGACTTTTGGGCGAGCTGGTGCGAACCGTGCAAAATCGAACTTCCCGCGCTGAATAAGCTCCACAAGAAGTACAAAGGGAAACTTGTCATCATCGGCGTGAACGTCGACGACAACCTCAACGAAGCTCGTTCTTTTTTAAAAGATCATCCGGTGGGATTTGACCTGGTTTTCGACAAAGGTCAGAAAAATTCTGAGTCTTTAGGAATCCAAAAAATGCCGACGTCGTTTATTATATCAGGTGGAAAAGTCGTGAAAATTCACGAAGCTTTCCGTGAAGGCGACGAGAAGAAGATCGATGCGGAAATCAAAAAAATCCTGAGCGGAAGTTAGTTGACCCTATGAAATCGCAGGTCGGAAAAAAAGTTTATCGTCTCGCCTTGTTGTTTCTTGCGACGACAGCACTTTCCGCGTGCAGTGCAATTGGAAAGAAAGTCAGCGCGTTTGAGCGCGGAACACTTTCTAAAAATGGAATGCAGCTAGTAGGCGCTCCCAAAGAGCAAGCCAGCATGAATCACATGTTCGCGGCGCGTGAAGGATCCGTTGGTGGGTTTGGCGGCGCCGGGGGTGGTTGTGGCTGTAACTAAAAATACATCGCGCGGCCCCAAATTTTCAGTTTTGCTTGTGCTAGGTCTGACGGCCTCAGTTCTCATCGTCGGGTTTCAGAACTGCGCCGTGGATCTTTCTTCATCGACACCTGGAGCATCGACCTCAGGGGCGTGCGGCTCACCACCCGCACAAGCTTTACCAGATATGCAGAATGTCATAGGCGTTTTGTCGACCAACTGTGCCAGCTGCCACGCGGTCAACACTGGCTCGGTCAATAGTGGTTTCTATACACCAGAAGCCTCTGCAGACGCTTCTGACTCGTCCGTTCAATCCTTTGCCTACACGCAGCTGTGCGTGCGCGGAGGTCTCACTGTGGGACTTAAAATCGATGGGACGAATTCTCATGGTGGCGGCGCCTACCCGCGCGGCGGCGGAGCCGCGGCTCTCTACAATTACCTCGATACATATTTTTGATTTGAATCACTTCACGTCTCAATTTGATTCGCAAAAAAAGTTCGACAGGCTGCACGTCGCCGGAACTCTCGTTCAGAGCCGTCGCTTTCAAGACTCGCAATTTACCTCGATCGTCGATGGCCACATGACCCACTTCGTTTCACTTCGACACACTCAAAATGAAAGCGGGCCAAAACTGTATTGGTTTTGGATGAAAGTGTGACGGTTCCTCCATGATCGCAAGTCACCGATACTTCGAGTCCTTTTTGGAAATCGTCGATCAACTCGACAATCGACAGGGGTTAGGCAGGTGTCCATTGACCTATACGATTTGGCCGAGAAATGGCACGGCATCGGGATTGCTCTAACTAACCGTAGGGGTTGCTCTGGATCTTTCTGAAGATCGCAGAGCCTTCGTCCGACATAATATATGTCGGCAGTGGGGGTAGAGATGAAAACGTCACGCAATCAGGCTATTAATGGCCTTACTCGATGGGGAGTTGCAGCACTAGGTGTTGTACTCTCGGTCGGCACAGCCTCTGAAGCCCTGTCGCAATCAACTCCGATTGCCGCTGTTACTCCGGATCCTGCCGGTTCAATTTCTGCCGAGCGCATCCGAGCTCAGAAGCTATTTCAAGCTTTGACGGCCGTTCGTGTTCCTATCGATGACTCGCGCCTCGTACAGATGGAAGGTTTGATACGCGCTGGAAACACTCGAGGAGCCGCAGCCGTTGCGACTCGCGATCCACTCTTCTTGGATGTTCAAGTTCGAGACGTAGCTCGTCGAATGGCGACGCGCGATGAGTCTGTAAGAGCCCCGATGTCGGATTTCGTAGCGACATTTATCGGTGTTGTTCGCGATAGCGACACCACCAGCGCTAAAGCTCTTTTGACTGGGAACTTTTACTACCGCGTCGATCCAGCGGTTGCGACGACGGCCAACGTTCGTCAAGACGAGCTTGCGGACATCATTCAAAGTAACCGTCACTTCGATGATATCACTGCGCGAAATCTTTCTCCTTCGGCGGTGCTTGTCAGGCAGTCTCCGCAGAGAGCGATGCGTGGTGGCGTAGCTATTGATCATCCCGACGCGGCTGGCCTCATCACATCGCGCGGCTTCGTCGAAGCCCACGCTGTGGCGGGAACGAATCGCCGCATGGTGGAGTACGCTTTTAAACAGTTCATGTGCTCGAGCATGACGGACTGGGCGGACGCAAACGGATCCGACGAGCGCGTGGCTCAAGACGTGACGCGAACACCTTCGGGAAGCGTGAACCTCTACCAGACGACATGCAAATCATGTCATTCAGGTATGGACGGCTTCCGCGGCGCCTTTGCCTATTTAGATTTCAACAACAACTCGCAGACTTTCACGAACAACACAGTCGTGGGCAAAATGACTCGAAATGCGACAGAGTACCAGCAGGGTTACCGCATGACGGACAACACCATCGTCAACTATGCGATTGGTACCAAAAACGCCGATCGTTTCGGGTGGAGAAGCAGCACGACGGGTGTTGGCATTGCCGACTTCGGTCGAATGCTCGCGGACTCTCGAGGCTTCTCACGCTGCATGGTTAAAAAAGCGTTCACCTCGGTTTGTCGTCGCCCGCCGCTGGCTTCCGAAGAAACACTGGTACGTTCTTTAGCTGATCAGTTTGAGACCGACGGTTATCACATGCGCCGCATGTTCGAAAACGTCGCTGTCCAACAACAATGTGTTCAGTAATAGGTGGTCGTCATGAAAAAAATTATGAACATGACTCTGTCTCAAAAACGAAAATTGTCTGCAGCGACCATGCTACCCTTGGCTGCCATGATCTTGATGGTCAGCTTCCAAAACTGTAGCCCTGGCGTCGTGCAAAGCACGAAACTCGATTCGGTTTCCACTGGTGGAAATGGCACGCTGAACCTGGATGAAGACACGAAGCCCGTCACTGTGGCGTATTCAGAAAACGTTCTGACATCGATGCAACTTCAAACAGGACTTCAAACCGTTTCGACCCGAACGCTCAACTCGAACACCAACGCGAAAGCGAAGATTTCGGAAACGGGAAAAGCCGACACTGTGAATGCGCCAATGTGGATTTCAATAACGAACCTTGCCGGCGAAGTGTGTCTGGACCTCGTTACCGAAGAGCGTGCGCGACCCGCGGCGAGCCGTCGGTTCTTTAATCAAGTCGACTTCGCGCGAAGCCCAGCGTCGCTGACTTCGGAAGCTCGATTGGATTTGATTCGTCGGATGGCTCGAAACTTCTGGGGCCGCAACGAAACTGCGGTCGAGCGCACTGTCCTTTTGTCGAGTCTCAGTGATGCAGAGGCGCAGCCTCGGCGCCCAGGCGCCAACGATGCGGCCGAAACTGAGGACTTTATGATTTATTCCTGCACGGCGATGCTTTCTTCGCTGGATGCGATTCGATTCTAGTGCAATCGCCCGGGGGGGCGGTGAACTATCGGCACGAACTGGCCGATAAGACCACTGGCAGCGAAGGTTTCGATTTCTAGAGGGTTTTTGGGTCTTGGTTCAAGGGGGATGGTTTATGAAAAGCGGCAACAACGACAACACGATTGTCAAAAAGGTCGTTAATGAGGAATCCGGCGAAGAGCGGACCATCACGCTTCACCGCGATCACGCGAAACCGACAAATCGACGGCAGTTTCTTTCGACCGGCATGATCGGATTTTCCGGAATGCTTGTCGCGCCGTCGATTCTCAATGTTCTTGCAAGACCCGAGTTTGCATTTGGCCAAGACACTGGCGCTTGCGGAGCAACGGGCGGCGGAGCGAACGCACTTCCAGCGTTTGTGACTGTCAACCTTTCGGGTGGCGCATCGCTCTCGGGAAATCTCCCTCCTCTCGGCGAAGATCGACTTCCACTTCCAAAGTACGATCTTCTTGGTCTTGGATCCGATCAGGGCGTTTTCACAAACGACACTTTGGGTTCAAATATGTTTCAAGGCGTTCGCATCTCAGGAACTCGAAACGCCGGCGTTCCTGCTGGGCACTTTTGGATAGGCCTTGGCCTTCGAGCCTCTGCGGCGACCATCGATAAAGTGTCGCTCATCAATATGTGTGTTTCTTCGAACGACGATACCAACGGCAACATGGCGGACGCTAGCGGTCTCATCATGGCGGCCGGCCTCAACGGCGAGCTTCTTCCAAACCTCGGTACCTCTGGAAACACGGGCACAGGCGTTGGTCAGCAACCCGGTGGTGGTGTACGCCCAGCGGCTCCGCTCGTTGTCAGAAATTTCTCGGACATCGAAGGTGCACTTCGTCCCGCGGGAACACTTTCAACGCGATTGACGACGGCCCGTCGACAAAAACTTCTTGAGCTTGTCGGCTCACTTTCTGGTTCACAAGCGCGCGCCATCGCGTCGCCAGGAAGTGCAACGGGAACCACACTCGCGAAAGTTGTAGAGTGCGCAACTGGTAAAAATATCGAGCTCTCATCGACAGCTGATCCTGGTATTGATCCAGGTCTCGACTCAGGCGTGGCTGGTGTTTGGGGCATTGATCCCGGAAACAAAGGCGGCGGCAACTACGCTCAAGCCGGAATGGTCTACAACGCCCTGAAGGGAAATTCAGCGGCGACAGGCATCGACCTTGGCGGTTTCGACTACCACGGTAATGCGCGCAACACGACGAATGCAGCGGACCAGCGAGCCGGCGAAACCGTCGGTCGAATTTTAGAAACGGCTGCTGTTATGGGTAAGTCAGTCATGATTCACGTTGTGAGTGACGGCTCTGTCAGCGCCGCGGGAAATTCGACGTTCGGCGCCCAGTACAATAACGACTCTGGCTCGCGCGGAATGGGATTTATTTTCGTCTACCATCCGACGGCTCGCCCCCGAATTAAAGACGATCAGTTCAAACATCAAATTGGATTCTTTACGAATGGCCAAGGTGCTTCGGACCAAACAGTTGTCGGTACGCCGACAAAGTCCGCGGTCGCAGTTCTTGCGAACTACTTGGCCTTTGCGGGGCAGTCATCGAAGCTTGAAACTATCGCACCCGGAGTTTTCACGGGTAGCAACTTGAACGAAGTTGTCCGCATTATCGGATAACAGGCTCGAGCAGGCCCGAGAGGGTCTGTCTCAATTGCGGAACGTTGATTGTGGTCAGGGGGCTTAAGGTGGCTGGTAATAATTTAGAAGTACGTGGGAACGTAAAGAGCGCTGAAACTCCAGCTCGTTCGCGAGGATTCGCGTCGCGCCTTCTTATCGGTTTATCTTCGGCCGTATGCATCGTGCTTTTTCAGAACTGCGGAACAGATTTTGTTCCTCTCTCAGAATCTCAGCTGAGCAGTCTTGGCCAATTTATCTGTAGCCCTTCACTTCAAGAAAACTTCAATAAAACATATTATAGCTTCGCCAGGTCCAATTGTGCCGCTTGTCACGGGACAAGTCAGTCACCACGCTTTGCGCTTCCTGATGCTGCGCTCTCTTACTCACAGTTCAACAACACCGACCAAGCGACTTTTAAAGAATATGCTCTGAACCCAAGCCACGGCGGCGGCGCCGGCGGACTGAAAAACGAAGTCGCGATCAACCTGGCCGAATCTCGCTTTGACGGTTGTAAATCAGGCGGCGGCGGTGGCTCAGGTCTTGTTACTGCGCGGACCACTCCCCTCACTCTCAATGCGACAAACAATATTGCTCTTCGAAGTTTCACAACTCTCGACAGCCAACTTGAGGTCGGATCCACAAACTTGGGCGGAGCTCGATTGCATTTCCAGGTCCGTGTCGACACCGCGGCCGCGGTGCCCGCTTACTTCATCACTCGTCCGAGTCTTCAAACAGGTACAGCCTCAGTCGCTGTCCGTGGAATCACGATTCGAATCAATGGAAATCCGATTTCGTCCGCAACAGCATTTACAATGGTCGACCGCGTGATCCCACCCAATACGAATCCGCTGGCGGGACAGACGCCCAACGGCAACTTATCAACAGGGTCCGCAGTCTTCGAATTTCCCGGAGCCAATCCATTAACGGACACGGTCCAGTTTGAATTCGAATTACTGCAAGCGCAGTGATCTTACACGACCACGTCTAGTACCCTGGGGGCAGCCATGAAGCTCCCACTTGCCTGCCCGTCGACACTGCAAACTATTAAACTCATCGGCCACGAATTTTCGGGCGCCGGAGGCGTTTCTTATCCCATCGTGGGAGGAATTCCATGGCTTTTCCCAGATCCGAAACTGACGTTGAGCGATTGGCGCGGTCGCTGCCAACTTTTACTGGAGCAGCTGGAAATTGAAATCTCTAACCTGAAAGTCGCAATCAAAGAGACTCCCTCAGACCTCACACGGCAACGGCTCGAGACAACGCGGCAACTGAGAATCAGAAATCTTGAAATGCTAAAACGTATACTCGAGCCCTTAAAACCTTCACTGAAGATGAATGCCGCGACGAAAAAAGCCATCGGCTACCGACTGCCGTTGCGACAAGGTCTCTTAGGATATTTTCCCAATCTTATTCGCGACTGGAGTGGGAGCTTCGAAAGTGAAAATAAAATACTTTTCGAAGCCACCCTCGAGATTCTGCAGAAAACAAAGCCTGTCCGAGCTGAAAATGAATTTCGGATTCTTGTTTTGGGCGCAGGAGCTTCGCGACTTGCGTACGACTTTGCACACAAATTTCCAAAGTCCATGGTGGTCGCGTACGATTTGAATCCCATGCTGCTTCTGGCTGCTAAAACCATCAACGATGGAAAAAAGGTCCAAGCGGTTGAGGCTTCCATGTCGGCGAAAGATTCGGCGACACCGGGGCGAAATGTGGAGCTCTCTGCGCCTGGGGCGCTGGCTTCAAATTTACATTTTATTTTTGGCGACGTATATGCGCTTCCTTTTTCGTCATCAACTTTTGATGTTGTTCTTACGCCTTGGCTGGTCGACATCGTCCCAAGACGTTTTGAAGAGTTGGTTCGATCCGTGGCCCGCGTGACGTCCGAGAGTGGCGTATGGATCAATTCGGGTTCGTGGCATTTTTCCTTCGCCGATGAAACCGACAACATAAGCCTTCCCGAGGGAATCGAAATTGCGCAGCAGAATGGGTGGAAGTCACGCGCCTCAAGCCAGCTGGAAGTCCCCTACCTTCAGTCGTCCTTCGACAGTCATCGAAGATTTGAAACGATCACGCAGTTCTCCATGGAGAGAACAGCACAACCCATCACGTCGCAGCCAACCATCGACGACCGTGTGGACTGGATTCGAAATCCCTCTTTGCCAGTCCCTGCCGCGGCTATCTTCACCGAAGGAAGTACGACCCACGCGGTAATGGCACTTGTTCTTTCGTTGGTCGATGGACAACGTACGCTCCAAGATATCGCAACGATTGTCTCAGCTGAAAACGGATTACCTCATGAGGAAGCGCTTGAAGCCGTGCTGTCGTTCTTTGATCGATTTATCAAAGACCGCCACTTCCGAGCGACTTAGCTTCCTATTCTAAAATATAGCCCTCGCCCCACGGGGTTTGCCGCTTGGCGAAACCTTTCGTCAAAATTAGTTTCCCTGCTTCATCCACCATCACTGCGCGTAGACCCAAACTTTCCAAGATCGGTGTGGCTTTCTGGGGACCCAAAACAAAGGCGGCCGTATCCCACGCATCTGCGTCGAATCCACGTTTTGCGACAACCGTCACCTGCCGGCTCTTTAACGATGGTTTTCCCGTCAGTGGATCAAGAATGTGGTGAACTCTTTGGCCGTCTTTGACGAAAAACTTTTCGTCATCACCGGCCGTCGTGACCGCGAAGTCGGTTCCATAAATTCTCATCAATACGTTTTGAGAGTTCCTAGGGTCGCGCACTCCGATTGTCCACAAAGCACCGCCAGGTTTATGCCCCCAGAAAACAGTGTCGCCACTGCCATCGACGTAGCCTCCGCTGTAACCCCGTGCTTTCAGCATTTCTACTGCTTGGTCGGCCGCATAACTTTGTCCAACAGCCCCAAGGCCCAGACGCATTCCTTTGGTCGGTAAAAAAACGGTGGATTTTTTCTCGTCAATTTGGACACGCTTCCAATCGATCAGGGGAAGAAATTTTTTAAGCTCCTCCTCTGTGGCCTGTCGCTCGGATCCTGATTTGAAGTTGTAGAGGCCCCACATGACATTGAACGTTGGATCGAGAGCACCGTGAGAAGCTTTTGAAATAGCCAACGTCTCCTTTAAGACATCGATCAGCTCCTTTCGCACTTTCACCGGCCCTACTCCGGCCCCCGCGTTCACTTTTGAGAGATCGGTCTCTGGCAACCAGTCGCTCATCCAAGCATTGATTCTTTTGATCTCATTCAATGCGGCTGTAATGTCCACACGCGCCGCGAGCAATTGCTCGCTCGAAATAGTGAGGCAAATTTTAAACGAAGTTCCCATTTCGACACGATCACCGCACTCCATTTGCTCTCGAAGAGCACGCGCGGGAGCGTTTGTATCTGCTGAGGCGCTGACGAGGGCCAACGTCGAAAAAATCAACGTCGTAAAAAAAATCTTTCTGCCGAAATAGGATCTGGGTCCACCGCACATCACGGAAATTCTCCTCGCTCTAAATTCATGTACAGCCCTGAATCACTGTGCTACGACCTTAACGGAACTTTGATTACCAAACGGCAGGAGCCCACATGGCCAAATTCGCGAACATTAAACTCGAACTTCAGAAGATCACCCACCTCGCTCACGTGCAAACTCTCAAAAAGGAATTAGATCGCCTCACGTCTGAAATCCGAAAACGCGGCGAATCGGAAATTGCGCACATTGAAAAAAATGTGAAGCGAGTTCGAACACGCATTCACAAGCTTCAGCGCCAGATCGAAAAGGAAGTCGCAAAGATTCGCAAACAAGTGAAAGCCAAAAAGACATCGACACGCGGAACGAAGAAACGTGCACCTGCGGTCAAAAAGTCTAGTCCGGCAAAAAAAGCGCGTAAAAAGACGGCCAAAGCTTCGCGATAGTTTTTTAGCCAGCCCGGGCGCTAAAAATGTGGGGCCCGGCCCCAGTATTTTTTGATTCGGCTTGATTCAGGAGACGCGCCGCCATCAACATAGATTCATGATGAATCAAGGTCACCCTCCGGGGTCAGAATCAACCCCCGTTGAAACCGTCTACTTTGCTGAGGGCGATGTGCTGTTCGAAGAAAATGAAACCAGCTTTCATTTTTTCGTGATTCAAGACGGCGATGTGGAAATCTACAAAGATAGCCCTGCTGGGAAGGTCGTCCTCGCGACCGTCGGCGCAGGACACAGCGTCGGTGAGTTTGCCATGCTGGACCGCAAGCCGCGGTCTGCGTCGGCCCGAGCGCTAACAACTCTGACTGCTATTAAAGTTAGCCCTGAAGCCTACCAGGTATTGCTCGACGAACTTCCCGATTGGGCCGTCGCTGTCATGAAGGCCCTTGTCGACAGACTCCGTCGAACAAACGAAATTGTCCGCAATGCCCGAAACAGCAACAAAGGGGTCCTGGGTCAGGCCGAGACCGAAGCGCTGGAGCTCACAGAGTTTATTCAATCGGAAACCCAGGTTTCCAGAATCCGAATGGCCGAAGAATCCGTTGACCAGACGGACAGCAATTTCGACTTTTCGGTTTATGATGTGGACCCGTCCAAACCAGCAAAACCTTCGCGCCGCTCTTAATTACGACTCGCCGACTTTGATTCCTCGTGATAGCTCCTGAGCTAGGGAGCAACATATGGAACAAGACGTAGTGACCAATTCAAAAGCAATGGGCCCATCTCGCGCACTCTTCACGGACCTCGAGGCCGCCTCCGAGTTCACTGGTCGTCACATCGGGCCTCGCGAAAGCGACCTCAGCGCGATGCTAAAAACTATCGACGCAAGCTCGATGGATCAATTGATCGACCAAACTATTCCAAAATCGATTCGCATGACGAAGTCACTTGATCTTCCGATGGGAAAGACCGAAGCGGCGGTCCTTGGCCGAGCTCGCGAGCTGGCTTCGAAAAATAAAGTCTTCAAGTCGTTTCTTGGCCAGGGCTATCACGGCACATTCACGCCACCGGTCATTCTTCGAAACATCCTCGAAAACCCAGGCTGGTACACGGCCTACACTCCCTACCAAGCGGAAATTTCGCAAGGTCGCCTTGAAGCGATTTTGAATTTCCAAACGATGATTATGGAACTGACCGGAATGGCGATCGCCAATGCCTCCCTCCTCGATGAAGGAACCGCGGCGGCCGAAGCGATGGCCATGGCTTATCAGACCTCCGACAATGTGAAGAGCAATGGGACGGGCGCACGCACGTTCTTCGTTTCCGACACCTGCCACCCGCAAACGATCGAAGTTGTCTGCCGCCGCGCCGAACCTCTTGGAATCAAGATCGTCGTTGCCCCTCAAGAAAAGTTCGAATTCTCAAGCGACTCGTTCGGTGCTCTCATTCAGTATCCCGACACACGCGGAGCTTTGCCGGCGTCGGTTGACAGCCTTAAGGCCTTTACCGCACGCGCCCACGCGGAAAAAAACTTAGTCACTGTCGCAGCCGACCCTCTCGCACTGACACTTTTGACGCCGCCGGGAGCCTGGGGCGCCGATATTTGCGTCGGCACCACGCAACGTTTCGGAGTTCCAATGGGCTTCGGCGGTCCTCACGCGGCGTACTTTGCGACGCGAGATGAATTCAAACGTTCAATTCCCGGCCGACTGGTCGGCGTCTCGATTGACTCTGGTGGAAAGCCCGCGTTGCGCCTCGCTTTGCAAACACGTGAGCAACATATCCGTCGTGAGAAAGCGACGTCGAACATCTGCACGGCGCAAGTTCTCTTGGCCGTGATCGCGTCGATGTACGCCGTTTACCACGGGCCACAGGGCCTCAAGCGCATTGCTCTAAGAGTGAATCGTTTGGCACAAGCTTTTGCGGCCGGCCTCGAGGCTCAAGAAATCAAATTTGAATCGAAATCTTTCTTCGATACCGTCGTGGTTCCCGTCGGAACAGGTACCGTCTCTGAATCTCAAGCCGCAAAAATTCTGGAACTTACTCGGGCTGCTGGAATGAATCTACGTTCATACACTTCAGAATCACGTGTGACGGATTCAAAAATCACGGCCCTCGGCGTTTCGTTTGATGAGTTAAGCTCATCTGCGGATGTCGAAAGGCTTTTACAATCTTTCAAAACAGCTCTCGGTGGCACGGCGAAAGAAACTCTTTCCTTTTCTAATCTCGACGCCAAAGCCCTCTCGACCGGCAGCGTGATTTCGACGTCACTCTTAAGAACTGATGCGCTCTTGCCTCAAAAAGTATTCAACACGTATCACTCAGAAACCGAGATGCTTCGCTATCTTAAGCGCCTCGAGAACAAAGATCTCTCTCTCGCGCATGCGATGATTCCGCTTGGGTCGTGCACCATGAAGCTCAACAGCACATCCGAGATGATTCCGGTGACATGGCCCGAAATGGGAATGATTCATCCGTTTGCCCCGATCGACCAAGCGCAAGGCTATCTCGAGTTCGTTAAAGATCTCGAATCGTGGCTTTGTGAAATCACTGGATTCGCTCGAATTAGTCTACAACCGAATGCGGGTTCGGCCGGCGAATATGCAGGCCTTCTGACGATTCGCGATTACCACAAGGCTCGCGGCGAAGGACATCGCAACATTTGCTTGATTCCATCGTCGGCCCACGGGACGAACCCCGCCTCCGCAGTTATGGCCGGAATGAAAGTCGTCGTGACCGCCTGTGATTCCAACGGAAACGTTGACGTTGCGGACATGAAGGCCAAAGCGACTCTTCATAAAGAGAATTTAGCCGCAATGATGATCACCTATCCGTCAACCCACGGCGTGTTCGAAGAAGCCATCCAAGAAATTTGCGAAATCATTCACGCAAACGGTGGCCAAGTTTATATGGACGGAGCGAACTTCAACGCGATGGTAGGACTTTGCCGCCCCGGCGATTTCGGTCCAGATGTCTGTCACTTAAATCTTCACAAGACCTTCTGCATTCCGCATGGCGGAGGCGGACCCGGCGTCGGTCCCATCGGCGTGCGCGAGCATTTGCGGTCGTTTGTTCCTGGACACAACGGCTCAGAACTTTTGACGTCACTTCGTTCCACGGCTGTCGCCGCGGATAGTTCGGCTGTGCGGGCGTCGGCTGTGTCTTCGGCACCGTTCGGTAGCGCTTCGATCCTACCAATCTCGTGGTCTTACATTGCGATGATGGGCCGAGACGGTCTTAAAAAAGCCACCGAAGTTTCAATCTTGAATGCGAACTACATCGCTACAAGATTAAAGAATCACTACCAGATTCTCTATACCGGAAAAAATGGTCGTATCGCTCATGAATGCATTCTCGATCTTCGCGGCATGAAATTCGTCACAGTTGAAGACGTCGCAAAACGTCTCATCGATTATGGCTTTCACGCTCCGACAATGTCGTGGCCCGTCGTCGGTACGCTGATGGTTGAGCCCACTGAGAGTGAATCAAAAGAAGAGCTCGATCGCTTTTGTGATGCCATGATTAAAATCCGCGAAGAAATTCAAAGCGTCGAAGAAGGAAAAGTGGACGCGGAACGAAACGTCTTAAAAATGGCGCCGCACACGGTCCGCGTAATGACAGACAGTAACTGGGATCGCCCGTACTCGCGCGAAGCGGCGGCCTACCCACTTCCGTGGGTCCAAGACTTCAAGTTCTGGCCCACCGTGGGCCGCGTGAACAACGTCCACGGCGACAAAAACCTGATCTGCTCGTGCGCGCCATTGGAGAGCTACCAGCAGTAAAATTGCTGACATTAGAACCTGAGATCGCGGCGCCGCCCCATTTTCCGCGGACCTCCGGAGCGGGAAGGTCGCGGAATCGCGATCCGAGCGCAGGAAGCGCGAGCCGCTGCGGCGAAGACAGGATGTCTGTGTCGCGGAAATTGGGGCGGCGCCGCGATCACGCGGTCACTCGCTTCGCCATTTTACGCCGTCAAGAATTTTACGACGCCCTCTCGGTTGGCGTGGGCATCTTCTTTGCCTAACTTTGAAAGCTCACCGCAGAACTCGGGATCGAACAAAAGATAGCTCGTAAGTTCAGAGGCTTCTTTTTGTGATCCGAGGCCTCCAACGAGGTACCGAATGACATTCGGAAGTTTATGAAAAAGTCCCGCGGCAATCCGACCGATATCCTGGCTGGGACGAATCCAAAGATAGTCGATTTTCCGAAGCTGCATCAGCGTGCGGGTGCCCTGGGGAATGAGATCGACGGTTTGATTAATTCGTCCGAGTCGCTCCATATCAAATTCGATCGCATCCATCAAAAGTGCATTTAAAATTACGCCGGTGACACGCGCTAATGACGGCTCAATGTGCGTCTGAGCCGGTGGCGCCAGATGATCGGGCCTTCGAACGCCGATCACTAAAAGGCGATCCGCCCCGAGGTGAATGGCGGGACTTAACGGCGCTGTGTTTCGAAGACATCCGTCACCGAAATGATCTGTGCCAATAGCGATGGGAGGGAAGAAAAGCGGAATCGCTCCGGACCCCATCACGTGCTGAACACCAATCGAAGCCTGGACACTTCTTCGGCGCGAGCGATCCCACATGACGGCCGGCTCATGACTTTCAACAAACGTCATAGAATGTGAATTCGTATAATTCATGGCCGTCAGTGCCAGCGATTCGATTTTTCCAGCAGCCAAAGTTTTCGGTATCTCGCTAAAAGGGATGTTTTTTTCCAGATAATTGCGAAGTGGCGACGTATCCAAAAGTGATCGGGCCAGTTTCTTGTGATAAAAAGCGCCGACAGCTGCGTCGAGCGCAAACTTAAATCCTAAGCGCCCCGCCGACAAAGCATCCGTCTTAAAAACTTCGGCAGCCGTGATGGTTGACCAGTCTTGCGTGAGCTTCAGCGCGGCATCCGCAAAATCGGCCTGCGTTGAAACCAGCGATGCGGCGTTGACGGCGCCCGCACTGACGCCAGTCACAATCTTAAATGGATGCGAAATTCCAAGCTCGGCCGCAATTTCTGCAACGCCAAGAAGAACGCCCGCCTGATAGGCCCCGCGTGCGCCTCCGCCGGAAAGAACAAGGCCCAAACGCGGGGCCGAATCGGAACGATTGCGGTGAGAGACAGAATCAGATGTCATTCTCATATTTTAGCCGGGTTCAGGGCGTGTTGTGGAGAATCGAAATCATTGCGACGAGTCCTTGGTCGAGCCGAAGACCTTTGTTAGGACTGTCAGTGTGACCTCAAGTGAAGGAGTTCTCTCATGTCGATGAACAACGCAGGACCATCCAGCAAAACCGAAACAGAATCTGAGGCCCGTGCCCGAAGAATTGTTCATGTGGTCGGCGCGCTTATCGTGCTTTTGACAGTGGCCATTGTTGTTTGGGCTGTGTTCGGTGGTGCTAAGTGGGCACAGCACCGCCAGCTTCGCGCAATTCAAATCGGAGCACGCGCTGATCTTGAATTGGTGGCGGAAGCTCAGAAGAATTTTTTTAAAATTCACGGGTTTTACACGACGGATCTCAAAGCTCTAAATTTGTGGCCTAAACGAGTCCTCTACGCTTTCGGGTTCGTCGCACCGGCCAGTTTTCCCGAGGCTTCCCAGGGTCCTGCAGGGGCGGCATGGGATCCGGACTTAAGAACCATTACGAAATTGGCGGTTCGACGCGCCGAAGATGCCATCGCAAAAGCAAAAGAAGATCCGAACTTTAAACCGGATCCGCCGATTCTCTTAAGTCCAATGACAAAAGTAAAAGCTATCGATCTCGACAGTCTTTCGGCGCTTTGCCCGGACTGCACGGCAACCAAAACAACATTTAAAGTCATGGCCGCGGCCAACTTAGACAGCGACGATCAGCTGGATGTGTGGACGATGGATCACGAAGGCCGAGTCGTTCAAGTTCAAGACGACTTAGTGGCAATTCCTTAGAGCAAACGCCCTTGGAAAGATCCTTCGGATTCAATCCGATCGATCATGCCTTGGAAACTTCGCATTTTGTGTCGAACCCACTCTGGCGCGATCAACTCATCCCACCGATTAGAAAGTGCCGCGAGTCGATGGATTGCGATGCGCGGATCTAAATGATCCAAAAACAAAGCCACTCGGTGCGCGTAGGTATCCAAATCGATCGGCTCAAACTCTCCCGCGTGGTAGAGGTCGGCGAGAGGGGTTTTGGCCAGCACGTGGAGATTGTGAAGCTTCACATTGGTGATCGGAAGTGAGTTGCAGAGCTTTGCCGTTTCAATGATTTGTTTGTCGTTCTCTGTGGGCCAACCAAACATCAGATGAATTCCGACATCGACTTTGGGGCCTGCCTCTTTGGCGATACGTTCAATACCCCGGATAGCCTGGGAGCCCGTGTGGCCGCGTCTCATCCACGTCAGCTGATCATCGTCGAAACTCTGAACCCCAATTTCAACGCCGACAAATGTCTTCTCTGAATACTCTTTCCAAGTCCTCAAAACGGCTTCCGACAAACAGTCCGGTCGCGTCCCCACAATGACGCCCACCGTGTCGGGATAGGAGAGAGCAAGATCGAAACCGTTTTTTAGCTTCGTGAGCGCCGTAAAAGTGGTGGTGTACGCTTGAAAATAAATAAGAAACTTTGCGGCATTAAAACGCTCAGTCACTTTCGAACGATGAAGCTCGATCTGTGATTTTAGTTCGTCTCCTTGTGAATCCGCGTAGGCGAAACTTCCGTGCTCGTCGCAAAAAATGCAGGTCTTCATGCCTTTGAAACCATCACGATTCGGACATGACTCGGCGATCGAAACAGGAACTTTGACCACTTTGGCGCCAAAGCGACTTTTGTAGTCTAGACTGATGGGATGGTAGGGTTTTCCGCCCCAAAGTGCGCGATCGATGATCATGGGCTCCAAAAACAGCTTAAGTTCGTGTGTGTCAAGATGTGGCATCAGTGGTATTGAACAATCGCATGACAGATCGACCGGGATCACTTCCCTTTGAAATCATCACAACGGCAGACGGTAGCCCTACGGCGCGCTTTGGCGACAATGAAACAATGCATTCGCTTCGAGGAGCTTTCAGCGAAACTGTTTACATCTACGGAACGGCGCTGGACCGCGCCTCTCAGCTTCTATCGAAAGAGCCCGCAGAATCGCCGTCCATTTCGCCTCGCACGCTTTCACTGGGGCTGGGGCTTGGATATGTCGAAATTCTCGCAAGCGCCTATGCTGCCAAAAACGGCCAAACACCCAAAGGCGAAAGCTTCGAACTCGTTGATGAACTCACAGCAAGCTTTCAGGCTTGGGTTTACAGCCGCCCCGAACAGCTTGTCCCACATTCGCTCTACGACGACGTCGCACGTCGCACGTCTGAAATCACCGGCATCACTGTTGGTGTTGGCGAAATTCGCGCCGGGCTCGCGAAGTCGCTCGATAAAAAAGATTGGGTCCTTCGACCGGCGATGACCCTCGAAACTATTTTTGAGCAGAAGTTTTCGTGTGTCGCCTTCGATGCGTTCTCGTCGAAATCAACACCAGAACTTTGGTCGCGAGAGTTCTTGGATCGTTTTCTTTCGACGGCTTGCGAACAAACCTGCGTGCTATCAACTTACGCTTGCACAGGGCATCTCAAGCGAGCCCTCGTCGATGCGGGTTTCACTCTTGAGATCCGTGAAGGCTATGCGAGTAAACGCGACTCAACTCTCGCCCACCGTGCATAAGCCTTCCTACTTTTGCTAAATGAATATTCCCATCGACTGCGCCACTTTCACCCAGCGATGATTTCCATCGATGAGACGAGGTGGTTTCATGAGATCACTGAGTGGCGCACGGGCGATGTTCCCGTTTCGCATCACGACAGCTTTTCCCCAGTCATTTTCTTGAACCATACGGCCAACTTCGACACCCATTGCGGCTGTCATAAAGCGATCCGTCGTTGTTGGATGACGTGATCGTTGCAGATGTCCAAGTACGACGTTTCGCGCTTCCCAGCCGGTCTCTTTTTCTATCCAGCGAGCGATGTCTTGCGAAACTCCGCCAAACCGCTCGGCCTGCATACTGCCTTCAACCCGAAACGCAATTCGTGGGGACTCATTTTCAAAGTGCGCGCCTTCACCAACAACAATCATCGCGCCTCGACGCTTAAGGGCCTGGAGACCAATGAGATGTTTTTTAAGAGCATCACGCGAAATGGGTCGCTCGGGAACCAGGATCGCATCCGCGTAGGAGGCAAGACCACCACCGAGTGCAATCCAACCTGTCGTACGCCCCATCGCTTCGACAACAAACACGCGTCGATGCGCATCCGCGGTCGCCCGCAATGCATCGACCGCTTCTGCGACAACGGCACACGCTGTATCGAAACCAAAAGTGACGTCGGTCCCTTGAAGGTCGTTGTCGATGGTCTTCGGAACACCGATCAATTTCAGACCTTGAATCACACGGCTCAAGCCTTCAAAAGTACCATCGCCCCCAGCAGCGATCAGGCCCTCTAGCTTCAAATCCGCGAACGCTTTTAAAAATTCTGCTTCGCGCCCTTTGGTGCTTCCCTTGTTCGACGATCCCAAAAGAGTTCCGGCGAACGTGTGTGCGTTCAAAACTTTTTCGCTGTCCAAAGAGACAGTGCGACGCTCGAAAATGCCCTCGAAGCCGTCGCAGATTCCGACGATTTCGATATCTTGGTCAGCCAACGATCGCACCGTGGCCTCGATGATCCCGTTCAAACCTGGAGCGTCTCCGCCGCCTGTCATCAGTCCAATTCTGCGCGCGCCACTAGTTTTCATTTTCAATCGACCTCAGAAATATCTTCGATTTGGAGTTGCAAACTAATAGGCTAACGACGTGGAGCGAGCGAGTCAAAGTCGACATTTCAGCCTTCACTGGGTCGAGCACCCGTCCGACTGGCTTTTGTCGCTGGAAGCGACAGCGCCCGTGGACACCGTAGATCATTGGCGCTGGATCGCCTCTCATCACCAGCTCTTAACTCTTGCGAAACGATCTGAACGCGAAACAGGTCTTTCGGTTTTGTGGTTCAAAGTTCTTACCGAACCGTCCACACCGATTCTTTTTGGCGCCGTACTCCCTGGTGACCGAGTCGCCTTAATACCCAGGACCTGTGACGCCGAGACCGCCAAGAATCTAAAAGTTTTTTTGTTTTCGAAAATGAAAATTCGGCGCTTGATGGGTGCGACATCCGATCTTGCGTGGCTCAAAGGCTCTGGCGAAACACCGCGCGTGATCGAGCGCCAAACGGCGTGGGGAAAATCACTATCGACGGGCCGAGGAACTAACACGGGCGATCTTCCAGTATCGCTTGGTACCGAATGCCGACGAGCCACAGAGGCCGACCGCGCAAGAATTCACAGATGGGCCAGACTTTTTGCGATCGACACCGCAACAGATCCCGAAGCAACGACCTTGGAATGCTTCGAGTGGCTTCGCCGCGGCCGTCTTTTGATCTTCGAGGATCGCGCAAGCGAGGGCGCGCTTGGCATGGCCGCACTTTCTGGAGAGTACAACTGCCCGCGCCTGGGACGGATCGGTCGCCTATCATTGGTTTTCATTGATCCCAATCATCGCGGCCGGGGATATGGCCACACCATGCTTCAAGCGATCGAAGAGGAAATGCGGCTTGAAAAAATAAAAGGCGTGGTGCTTTATTCTGACCAGAAAAACGAGCGCATTCGAAGCCTCTACTCAGATCTTGGATTCAAACCGTTTGAAGACTGGCTTGAGGTAGAAACTAAATCCTAGGCTCCATCGCTATCTTGTTTTTTCAGCGTCAGTACGACGGGATAGTGGTCTGATGGCAGAAGTCGTTTTTCGTTTTGATTGCGTGGAATAATTCGGTTCAAGCCAAACTCATCCCTAAACCGGTAAACCCAGGTCTCATTTTTGTCGATCCGAGGGGCCAGCGCCTCCGGCATCAGAATGAAATCAATTTGGCGATACATTCCGGGTCGACGGTTATTCAAATACATCCAAGTAAAGCGCTCGTCCTGCGGAATTCCTGCCAAAGCCAAACAGCACTTAAGATCGGTTGCACGTACAGCTTCAAATTCGGGGTCCTCGTTTGAACCGTAGACAACGCCGTTGAAATCTCCAGAAATAAAAACAGGTGTCGACGGAAATTCAGCTTTCACTTCACTATAAATTCGAACCAGCATTTCAAGCTCAGCCTTACGGCGATCCCGACCGCCCGGATCGATGCGGTCTTTGTCGAGCTGCGATTTCAGATGTACTTGCATTAAAATAAACTCAGGCACATCGGTATCACCGCGAGGAATCTCCTCAGAGCCCGCGTAACAACGAAGCTCTAGGACATCTCTCGAAAACCGGTGACTCGTCACTCGGCCGCTGCGCAGGTGAGTGTACCCGGTTTCTTTCGAAAGCTTCTCGTGAGGATAGAGAAAATCGAGTTTCCGGTTCTTGTGCGATATCAGGTCGTACTTGAGTGGGAGGCTCCGTCGCACCAAAAAACCAAGATCGATACCTCGATCGGAATTTCCCTCAATCAAATGAGGAACGTATTTGTCTTTCAAAAAGTAGCGCGAAAAATTCGCAAGGCTTTCTCGTCCACCAACTTCACTGAGCATCATCACATCGGGATCAAGATCTTCAATGGCTCTTGCGATATCGAGAATTTTCGAAAGCGACTTATTCTCTAACGTCGATCGTGAGAGACGACTCCACTCAACCTCACTCATGAGTCGAGGGTCCTTCGCGGGCGGTTCGTCCAAATAGACGAAAAAGTTTTCGGTATTAAAACTGATGAAACGCCAGCGGCGCTCCGAGAAGAGACCCATGACTCAGCGTACTCTGTCGGTCCCTTAAAAAAAAGCGCCAAAAAAAACCGAAATTCTCTGCCCCCGAAGGAACATCGAATTTCGGTCTTCTAGTTTCCACCTTAGCGTTCGCCTCAGGTGAGGCTACTTCGCAGCGTCTTTACCGGTTTTTTTTGTCGTTACTGTAGGCGCTGGTACTGGGGCCGGCGCTGCGGCCGCACCCTTCTTCACTTCCAGCAGCTCTACATCAAACAAAAGAACGCTGTTGGGCGGGATAGGCCCTGCTCCGCGATCCGCGTAAGCGAGCTCTGATGGAATTGTGAGCTTCCACTTCGCGCCAACCTTCATCAAGCGCAAAGCCTCGTCCCAACCCTTGATGATTTGACCCATCGGGAACTCGGCTGGTTCTTTGCGGTCAATCGACGAATCGAAGACCGTGCCGTCAACCAAGGTTCCACGGTAGTGAACTTTTACGAGATCGCCATCCGAAGGTGTTGCACCCTCACCGGCCGCAGTGATTTCGTACTGAAGACCTGACGCCGTCGTCGTAACGCCGGCTTTTGCTTTATTTTTTTCGAGATACGCAGCCCCTGCCTCTTTCGCTTTCGCAGCGCCGGCTTCGCTGACTTTTACGAGAGCCGCACGAATTTCCTCACGAGCAATACGAGGCTCTTTTCCTTCAAGGGCATCCTGAACTCCCGCCAGAACAGCTGCATCTGTCGCTTTAAAATTCAGCTTCTTTGCCTGAGTTCCGATTTCGAGTCCCAAAGCGTAACTCGCTTTGTCCTCGTCTTTTTCAAGCTTCGCGTTGCCAACAAATTTGCATCCTGAAAGCGCAAGTGCCATCGGCACGACCAATGACAGCGCGATCGCTAACGATTTCATACCAGATCTAAAATTGATCATTCCCGCAGATCTCCTCTAAGTTGTTTCAAACTCACGCGTTATTGGACTCTGTTCGAAGCGTCTGGACAAGCAAAGAGTTGATCCCGTGCCGCTTCGCCGAATACATTTAAAGAATCGGGAGTCAGTGATTAAAAAATTCTTCAGTGCTCACTCAAAAAACATCGCCGTCATATTGGGGCTCCTTGCTCTGATCGCATGGTTTTCATCTCACCAGCGGCAGCAAAGCGCTGAAAAAAAGGCCGAGGCGTCGGACAAGGCTCCTCTCGCAGCAGCGTGGTTCCAACCCGCGCCGTCCCGGTCGCCCTTACCCAAACACTTTCCCGAAGCAGCTTCCTCAGGAGCTTCCTCGTTAGCTTCTTTGGAAATGCCGCAAGGCACACCACACAGTGCTGTCAACCGATCCTTCGAAACCGCTGTTGAAACGTGCTGGCCCGGGCGGATACAAAAAACCGGCGAAGATCAAATGCGAGAAACTCCGTTAACACTCGCTCAAATTGAAGCTCTTTTCGGAAAAATCCGTCGGCGCGAGCAAGTCAGCAGCGAAAGCCTCACCAAACTCGACGTACAAGCTCGCCATGGCCTTCTCTTTGACGCCTCGGTCTTCAGTTCGGGCGCGGCCGGAACTGTTACCGAATCCGGCGGTGAAATCAAAGGCTTACGGCTTCGCGCCGAAGGACGAAATCTTGTCTGCCGCACGTCTATCGACCCTGAGAGTCATCTCGACTGCGAGTGTTTCTGATTTCGAGGGTTCATGATACGTCTTTTGCGGGTTTTCCGTGCCGCCAATTTAGCTTTTAAAGATCGAGGTTCATTGTGAAAAACTACGCACTGTCTTTCTCTCATTTCTCTCTCGCGGTCCTCATGTTTTGCGCGTTGGGAACCGTTGCCGAAGCGGCTCCAACATCTTTGCCAGTGATGGCCAAAAGATTTAGTACGATCAGCACGACCGGCAAAGTTCGCTCCACGGAGTGCCTTGTGCACACGGATGGCGCCGTTATCTACAGTTCCATAGAAGGAATAAAAACGACCGAAGTAAGAAATTTCCAAATCAACACGTCTCTAACTTCGAGAATCGATGAGGCGGCCGCCGCGAAAGTTGAAACTCGCACGACCGCTCCTCTTGAATTTTCATTCTCTCAAGTCGCATTTCGAACTTCGAGCTCGGGGATTCAAGACACTGTCGTGCTTGGATCTCTGGACGGACCAACAGGCGTCGAAGTTTACAACCCCTCCAGCGCCGCACTGATCTTGAAGGAAGTTTTAAACTCGATCTGCAATTGATTTAGATTTTCGCTGGCGGCTCGCCTCATAATGGGCGCGAGTCGCGACGTAGAGGGTCTTTTCGACGGTTGCAACGACCTCATTTTGTGAATCTCGAATTTCTACCACTCGGACCCAATCAAACTGGCTTTCGGTCTGAAGCCGAACTTTGATTCCATCAATTTCTGACTCTGCCACCTCAAAGCGTGCGAAACAGTCGCTTCGCCCCGGCCTCCGAAAGCGAATTGTCGAAACTTTGTCCCACACAACATATCCCGGACCGAGTCTTTGCACCAACATCACCATCAAAAACGGATCCGTCATCGCAAAGAGCGAGCCTCCAAACTGAGTCCCCACGTAGTTCGAATTCCAAAAGCGCAGCTTCAAACGAACATCTAGGGCTTTATATCCACGGTCATCCGCTTCGGTTTTTAAAATTGAAATTCCAGCTCCGACAAACGGCGGCCAAAAATTCCAAAACTTGATGAGTTTAGCCTTCCAGTTCATAGTCTCTAGCCTAAGGCAGAATCGCCAGATTCGCCAGAGAGGACGAAGTTTGTCCATTTCACCCCGCGACCTCGCTACAGAAACTATCTCAGTTCCCACGACGATACCGATGTCTTATCGTCACCGGCCCCCTAAAAATCTAAACGCGAAACCTAAAGCGTTGATCTTGTTTCTTCACGGCTACACTGATCACAGCGGAAGTTTTTTAAAACGGCTATTTCCAGACTCTTGGCCAAGTGTTTTCGAAGATACAGCGATTCTTGCCCCCAACGGCCCATTCCCCGTTCCTGTGCGCAGCGAGGACGGCTGGCGAGAAGCTTACTCTTGGTATTTCTACGATGATAAGTTGGCAAAAATGGTGATCTCGCCTGAAACGGCGACCCTTGGATGCGAACAGCTTTTGTTGAAACTGGGATACGAAAGTACGCCCACCATCATCGTCGGTTTCTCCCAAGGAGGATATCTCGCGCCTCATCTTGCGTCTCGGCTAAAGAGTGTACGCGAGATCATCGGCGTTGGAACCGGCTACCGCGAAGACTACTACCCGGCGAAGTCTCCTTGGAGGCTGACGGGAATTCACGGAACTGAGGATGATGTTTTCCCTGTCGCGGCCGCACGGCAGAATTACGCCCGTGTTCTTAGAAACACACAAGGCGGTGAATTTTTCGAAGTTCCTAAATTAGGTCATATCGCTTCGCCGGACGTCGGTCGAATAATCGAAGACCGGGTGAAGGACGTGCTTAAAAGCGCGAACTAAAACGTGCACGAAGCTCATTGTCGGAAAAACTTTCGAACTCTAAGAGGCCACGGTAAGGGTCTTCAAGCCCAAGAACTTCTCCAAAGGCCGGCTCTGTCTTTAAGCCAGAATTTCTTTGCTCCATGATTTTTTCTCGGAACGAAGAACCTCCCAAAGACAAAAGCCGCTCTTCCACCAGCAAATGCACGATGGCATTCTGTATTGGGACTGGAAGATTCTGGGTGAAAACTTCGATGGTTTCGTTCTCATAGCGAAAACTTGTCAGAAGCGTTGGAACGCCCAAGACAATCCCTCGCGTGCTGCGAAAATTTTCGAAATGCGAAAATTCAGTCTTAAGAAAATTCGAAAACATTTTTAGGTCTGAGGCGTAGGCAATCACATCGAGGTCGCTGTCATCAAAAGCAATATTCAGTGGAACACTGCCCGCGAGAGCCGCAAGGCCGCCGCCACTGAACTCCTCACTTTTAGGGGACGCTAAAATCTCGAAGATTCTTAGACTCTTCAATGCAGAGTAGGCACGCCGTTGGCGTTCGGAACCCTGATTGAGATATTCGATCGAATAGAGATCCAATGCCACATTGAAATTGAAACATTTCGCCCCAAAAGAGCAAAGCTGTTTTCTGCAAAACAGAGCGTTAAGACTTTTTCGCAGCACCTGTGATCGCTAGGCGACGATCACAGCGAGTGCTTGGAGAGATATCGATCCGGCCACTGGCTCGACCATCAGAACCGGCCGCATGAAACTTAATTCTGAGGAGGCAGCTGTCACGCCCGCCTCTTTCGATCACCGGAAGTCCCGAGAGCTCCTGATTGTTTGCGCGAGGATCTCGCAAAATAGCTTCGCGCGCGACAAGTTCATCGCGGTATTGATCGACGATGACGCCCGTGAAATCTGTCATCACGGAGTCACCGAATTTTGTTTCAACTCGGACAACAATTTGGCGATCAAGTAACGAAAGCGTTACCATGCGTCCATCGGGATTCGTCACTGTGCACTGAGCTTGTGCCGAGTCATAGCGACCTTTTTCTCGAGCACAAGTTTCCTGATCGAGATTGGCACTGACGACGTCATCGGCGAGGTATGTACCGATGGGCGCGACCCGGTAATTGGTGGCCGTCGTCGTCATCGCCATGAAAAGCATCATTGCCGCTGTTTCGTTCACAAAGCACTCCTTGAGAAGAATCAAACTGCCAACCGACGGTCGCACCGGATGAAGGCTGCAGCGACCGGACCAGCGGGAGACCATCTTTAATTCGACTTAATGGTCATTTGGGGCCTGACCCAGAAAATTTCTTCAACGTTGAAGCGCGGCCAGGGCCACATCGGCCTTCAGCGCAACGCGCAAGCCTGCGCGCTTGCGCGACGGTCAGCGCCTCGGGCATGGTGCGGTTTTGCGCCAGGAGGCCTTGTGAAAATCTTCGCTCAGCTCGCTCTGTGTTCATTTTTGTTTATCGCTTCGTCGGCTTACATAACTTCAGCAAGTTACGCAGCTTCTGCGGCGTCGACAGGTTTTCAGTCGGCTCAGGCTAGCGAATTCGCACTTCCTGTTCCAAAAAACTACGGCACTTTTTCTCATCCAGTGATTTTCGCTGCGACGGCCGTTCGCTTTAAAGAAATGCCCGCGGCGTCATCTGAGATCGATGGATATATTGCCGTCCGACAAAATATCGTCGTTCAGTGGGGAACGTCAGTTTTCGAAATCGTGCGTCTCGCCTATCTCTGTGATCTCTCAAAAACCAACTGCGAACTCGATGACGGCGTGCGCTTGGCGACCTACAAATCGTGCGAGGTCAACGAATCCAAAGTGGCCTGCAAAGGTTTGATTTCCTCCGAATCGAACACGTCGGAAAGCGGCGTTACTCCTGAATTCGAAGAGACCTACGAAACAGAAAGCACATCCCAAGGCGAAGACTTCCCCGACCGCACAGTCCCCAACAACCTCGGCGGCTTATCCCCCTAATCTCGCCGCAGACGTGCGGCGAGCAGCGAAGGCCAGAGGCCGAAGCGACACCAAGAAAATCCCGCTCCCTCCGAATCTCGCCGCAGACGTGCGACGAGCAGCGAAGGCCAGAGGCCGAAGCGACACCAACAGTCCTGAATCGAGGAGCAAGCCTGCGACGAGCAGCGGAGCGCGAAGCGCGAAGCGCGAAGCGCGAAGCGACACCAACAGACCACATCAATAAAAAAGCCGACCCAAAGTGGTCGGCTTTTTTATTGATGTGGTACCCGGGACAGGACTTGAACCTGCACACCTTACGGCACTAGATCCTAAGTCTAGCGTGTCTACCAATTCCACCACCCGGGCCTAGAAAGACTAATTGTATAAAACTACTTCTGAATCAGTTTGCGGTAATCCGGCGCGCGCATAATGTTGGCCAGTTCTTTTTCCGTCTCCATCTCGATGCGGATCAGCCAACCATTGTTCATCGGATCATCATTCAAACCTGATGGATCCTCCATGAGCGAAGCATTCACTTCGATCACAGTTCCAGAAACAGGAGCGTACAGATCGCTCGCCGCTTTTACGGATTCAACAACGCCGAAGCTTTCGCCCTGAGAGTACTTCGCACCTTCTTCGGGAAGATCGAGGTAAACGATTTCACCCAGCTGCTCTTGCGCAAACTCAGTGATGCCGATCGTTACGATATTCTCGTCAACCTGGGCCCACTCGTGCTCTTTTGTATAGTAGAAATCTTCTGGCAGCTGATAGTTCGTCGACATCGCTCACTCCTAAAGTCACTTTTCAAAGAATCAAAACAATTTCCTACCACAAACTTCCATCAAAAGAAGGACCTCTTCATGAGAGAACCCTATTTTTCGATGAATGGCGTTGGGCGCACTTTGGCCCGAACATTTTTGCCCCGAATATCGACCGCGATCTCGGTACCGTCGGCCGAATTTTCAAGCGTGACATAGCCAATTCCGATACAGGCGCCCGTCGAGGGAGACATCGTACCGCTGGTGCAAACGCCAATCGGTTCCCCGCTCACAGATTTAAGAACATAGCCCTGACGCGGAATCCCTCGATCGATCATTTCAAAGCCAACAAGCTTGCGCTTGAGGCCCTGTTCCTTAACCGCGACGATCTTCGCTTTTCCCAAGAAATCTTTCGCCATGGGTTTTGTGACCCAGCCAAGACCCGCTTCGTAGGGGTTTGTCGTGTCATCGATTTCATGGCCATAAAGCGAGTACTTCATTTCCGTTCGCAAAGTATCGCGGGCACCCAGTCCGATCGGTTCAACACCGAGGTCTTTTCCAACCGCCAAAAGTTCGTTCCACAAAACAACCGTCGAGGATTTTGGAACAAAAACTTCCGCTCCATCTTCGCCCGTGTAGCCCGTTCGCGCCACAATCATACGAACGCCGGAAAGTGCTTTTGATCCCGAAAATTCACGGTGAGTAAAAGCTTTCATCTTCGATGGCAAAACGTCGCCGGCGGCAAAAATACGATCCAAAAGTGCCAGTGCTTTAGGACCTTGGACCGCGATCTGACCCCACTCTGAACTTTCGTTTTTGAGCTCGGCGCCGCGGTTACTTTTCTGAACGAACGCGAAATCTTTTTCGATATTCGCGGCATTCACACACAGCAAATACTCATCTCCGGGCTTCACGCAGTACACAATCAAATCGTCGACGATGCCGCCATTTTCATTGGGAAAAAGCGAATAGTGGGCTTCTCCGGCTTGAAGTTTTGAAACATCGTTCGTCGTCATCCACTGCAAAGATTCGAGCGACTTGGGACCTCGAACACGAAATTCACCCATGTGTGAAACATCAAAAAGACCGACGCCAGACCGAACGCTCTGGTGCTCCTCTTTCAGACCACGATACTGAACAGGCATCCACCAGCCCGCAAAATCGACCATGCGTGCACCGAGGCGCTCGTGTTCTTGGGCCAAAGGCGTTTTTTGAGGGGGATTCGTCGAAATTTCCATGTTGCCCGCCACTCTGTTCGACAGACGGCGCTCCAGTCAAGACGACCCGCCGAGCGACCTATCAAGAACGGCCTCCAGCGACAAATTCTGTCACCGAAAGCCGTCAATGGGCTGCTCGAAGAACAGGCAACCCATTGAAACGCATCGAGAATCGGGACCCAAACCTGCATTGACTGAGGCCTGTGAGGGCGCCCGAATGCGAGACCGGTCAAAAAATATGAAATTAACTGCGAATTTGGCTGCGTCTGTAGCCGCACTCTTTTTCTTAAACGCCTGCAGCCCAGGCTTTCATGCAAATTCAGAATTTTTGACAGCCAATGAGACCGGCTTCACTGCACGAGATGGAAAAGAGCACACCGGCGCAGCATCGGACGACGAGCTTAATAAATTAAAATCGGCCCTTTCCGGCGGCGCTGTTGATCCAGAAGCCGTCCCCAAAAAAGATCGCGATCTTTCGAGCCGAATTCTCTATGCGAATATTGAATCGACCGACGGAAAAGAAACTCATCGCGTTCACATTTCTCTTCGAGAAACTGGCCGCCTTTATTTCGACTTTAAAGCCAGCGACCGCATTGCCCCCGCCGCCGGCGACACATCGGCCGACACCAGATATAAATTCGTCACAGGAAAACTTGCGTCCGATGAGCCAGTTTCTTTTGAAGTCGCTCTGCTTTGCCGAAAAACAACCGAGGCCTGCGGGATCGCAACCGTCTCTGTTCGTGAAAAGAAAAGTGGTGGAGCAAAAGCCGGGGTGGTTATCCGCCACCAAGACATCACCGTTCAATCAAAAGCATCGGCAGCGGGAGCGACGCACGTCGTGTTAAAGCGACTGCTGAACGATCTTAAAAAAGCTAAACCCGGAAAGCTTCAAACGTTCGAAGTGGCGTGGGGTCCGTCGGGCTTTTCTTTGGACATTGGCGATTCGCAAGTTTGCCCTGTCGGTCGCCTCGTCGAAACAAACGATCTCGACGAGCCGGTGAAGCTCAATTGCCCGACGGTTCCAACATTCCGCGATCTCGAAGGTCGCATGCTTGGAAATACAACGCGCGGAGAACTCTTCATCGAAATTTCTGCGAAAGTTCAGACGCTTTTCATGGAAAATACTGAAAGTGTTTATTTGCTCGTTCGTCAGCAGAAACAGTCGGCTCCATCTTCGGGACAAACTCCAAGCCCAGGCCAACCTTCTGGCCAGCCTGGAGCTTCGGGCGACGCCGCTGATCTCGATGATGTGCTGTTGGACGACGAGGTTGAGGGCGCTTCCGACTCAGGGACCGCAGCGCCGGGAGCTCCGGGCGCGACCACAGGATGGCTCATTCCCGTTGATCCCACCCACAGAGTTACAAAGGCGTGGGCACGGGACCGAAAGCATCCAGTGATTGAAGCTGGCGTGAAGGACTGGTTGTCATCAACTCGTCTAAAAAAATACGCGGTTCGATTTCTACCCAACCGCGACATGGTTCTGAAGAAACTTTCTCAGAACCAAGTTCCCAACGAGTTCGCGCTGATCACTTTGATCGAGTCCACATTCTTCACTGACGATGGTTACCCTGTGCAAACGTCGTCAGCGTCCGCTGTCGGCCCCTGGCAGTTCATGCCGGCGACCGGTAAAGGAAACGGTCTTGCCGTTTTTCCTCGGCTCAAGTCAGGAAACAAAATGATCGTAAATCCCTGCGATGAGCGCGGAGATCTTGAGAAGTCCTCTGAGGCTGCCGGCCGCTACTTGAGCTCGATCATGAAAATGTTCCCCAATGACCCGAAGCTCGTTTTAATGGGCTACAACCAGGGCGAATTCGGCGTGCAGAAAAATCTCAATCGGCTTAAAAACACGACCTCCGAAACTCGTCTCAAAGTCGTGCGCGAAGTGGGATTAAATTATTGGGCGATGAGAAAGTTCAATATGGCGCCAAATGAAACTCTTCGTTATGTCGAAAAGTTCGTGTCGGCCTACCACGCTGCTCTTGAGATGAAGTCGATTGAAGCCGACCCATCCATCGCTCCATGGAAACCGTCGGGCGCATGCCGTCTTTAAATATCTCGCTGCATCGAGCAGCGAAGGCCACTCGAGTGCTGGGTTAGATATTCCGTTTTTGGCGAAGCTCGGAAAGAGTCAGCGTATTTTCTAAGAGCATTTGAATCGTCATGGGCCCAACGCCACCTGGAACGGGCGTCAATGCTTTCGCGTGACCTAAAAGTTCTTCCGAACGCACATCACCGCAGAGTTTCGATTTTCCGCCGTCATGGGCGACCCGGTGAATACCGACATCAATAACAATGGCACCCGGTTTGAAATCATCTTTGCCTAAAAGGCGCGGTTTCCCCGCGGCAACAACAACAAGATCCGCAGCGCGCGTGACGTCGCGCAAGTTTTTGGTTTTCGAATGGGCGATGGTCACTGTTGCGTTCGATTCAAGCAGCAACTGCGCCATGGGTTTTCCGACGATATTGCTTCGACCGACGACTACGGCCGAAAGACCTTCAACGTCGATCTTGTAGTGCTCAAGAATTTTCATCACACCTAATGGTGTACACGGAGCCACCCGGGCGCGACCTGCCAAAAGAAGTCCCAAATTTCCGCTGGTCAGTCCGTCGGGATCTTTTGATGGTAAAATTCTTTCGGTCGCTTTGGTTTCGTTCAAACCCTTTGGCAGAGGAAGCTGTACAAGAATTCCGTCGACATCCGGATTTGCATTGAGCTCGTCGATCAGCTTTTCGAGTTCTTCTTGAGAAATTGTCGCAGGTTTTTCGATGTGAAAACTTTTGATCCCTGCACTTTCGCAAGCTTCGACTTTGTGACGAACATAGATCTCGCTGGCCGGATCACTTCCGACGCGGACAACCGCGAGCCCAGGAGATCGGCTGTAGGCGCGCCTAAAAAGACTGACCTTTTCGCCAAGAGCTGCCCGCCGTGCCTGGGCCACGAGCTTTCCATCTAAAATCGCAGTTGTTTTCGACATCCTTCACCCCTAGCGCAATTCCCGCGATCTGGGCATATGGAAGAGACGGACCTTGACTCGTTTTTGACGAACGGCATAAAACCGAGTCTCACCTCACGATCCTTCCCAAAGGGGGCTTCATGGCTGCAAAAAAGGCCGAAAAAGTAAAACTCTCCAAAGATGGTAACTCCATCGACTTCGTCGCCAGCGACAGTCTGCCGACGTCGACGAAAAAGTTTCGTCAAAGCCCCGAGATCGAAGGCTTCTACCGTTTCGTTTACGAAAATGACCTGCGGGTTGAAAGTTATGAAATCCTAGGCCGAATTATCATCCGCCGTCGCATCGAGCGCGAAGAGCAAGTCCGCGCCGCTCGTGCAGCAAAGAAAAAAGGCGGCTAACGTCCCCTATCCGAGTTTCGGATTGAATTGAGCCGGGCCATCAGCCTGGCTCTTTTTTTTGCGGCCCCCGCCGCTGAACTCATCTTGCACCTTCGAAACATTCCGCGGCCCCACGGCCCGGAAAACACCGGAGGTTCACTATGCTCATGGGTTCCAATATCTTTCGCTCAGAAAATTTAACGACGACCTGCTCGACTCCATCAACGCTCGCGCGTGGCCTGAAGAACGAGCGCGGACAAGGATTGATCGAGTACTTGATCGTTGTCGCACTGATTGCAGTGGCGACCATCGGAATCATGCGTACAGTCGGTCAAGCGGTCGGCAGCCGTTTCGCGTCGATCAGCGATGCTGTGCAAGGGAACCGAAAAAAATACGCCGTTGAAGCCATCGATGAAAACTTACTTCGTCGCCGCGATCTTGGCGACTTCATGAACGGCGTCGGTTCGAACGGATCAGGTGGCGGTTCGGGCGGCCAATGAGAGGCGAGCGCGGGTCGGCCATGATCGAGACGATTGTGGTCGCCTTGTTGGCTGCCATCGTTATCGGTGGCGGAAGTTCTATCATGTACTTGTCGTTCGCTAAAGTTTGGCTCGCAAGATCAGCCCGCGAAAGCGCCGTGTGTCTGGTCTCGTCGACGACCAAAACAATGTGCCGAAGAAAGCTCGACCGAACCCTTCGTGTCGGCCTTCCTCTGGGCCGAACCGAGATTGTCGAGTTTCGTCGAACATCGATCGGTTCAAGCGTGAAGCTGAGTTTTCAAATTGAGCTTCCTATGAGGCTAGCGACCGCTTCGAAACTGAGGCTCGCAACCGCTTCGACACCGATTGTTCGTATTGGCGAATCAAATTCTGTCTCACTTCAATAGCTATAATTCTGAAATCACGATCGCCAGAAAGGAATCAACATGAGTTCGGTTGCCAATAGTCGCGGTCAGGCCACCATCGCTGCCCTCGTTATACTTCCCGTCGCCCTGGCGATCTTCATGACGCTTTTTATTCTGGGTGCGGCACTCTCCATCGAGGCTCGCGCCGTCGCTGCTTGTCGCGCATCGATGCAAGAAAGCCAAGAAGCGGCCGCTGAAGCAATTCGGAATCTCGAGCGTCTTAATCCTCTCGCTAAAAATCTCGAGCGTCTGCGGAGAGGTGCCGAGATCGGATTGAAGGTCGCAAAGCTTACGATGCTCCCAAATTTGATCGCAGGAGCGTACGCGACCAAATATGCGGTTGCGGCTCTTCAGCGCCCCGTTCAATTAAAGCAAAAGTACTGGTACATGCGCGGAAAAACGGCGTCACTGCTTGCGCCCGCAAAAGCCCTGGGAGCTATGCAGGAGTCCCTTCCAAAAGGCTTTCTTGGGCGCCTTACGAAGAGTCTTCTGATGCCCTCTGTGTCTTCCATGACTTCGGCCGCGACGACGCTGGCTCGGTCAGAAATTCGGACGGCGCGGTTTCATATGATTCAGACGCCGCCCGGCGCTCGGACGCCCGTCTACCGGCCAGCGCCCTCATTCACGAGGACGCAGAACGCGCGAGTCCAATGGTTGCTACGACTCCCGGTAGAACAAATTGAGGATGATGACTGGTTCCCTAGAATTGAAATTCCGAGTTTGAAACTTGGCTGCGAAATGACTCTCGTCAAAGGAGCTTTGGAAAAATGGGTGCCGCGAATCACCGAGGACAAGCTCTTACGGAATTGATCTTTGTTTTAGTTTTATTTGTCGGCTGCATTCTTGTGGTTGTGGGAGGTCTCAGTGAAAGCCATCGTGAAATTCGTCGAACAGGATTTGAAAAGTCGCATCGCCAGATGGGCGCAGTGGACTCGAAAAACAAAAGGGAAATTTCAAAACCTCGACGAGACCGTTGAAGCTCAGGCTCGAACCTTTCGAGTATGGATGTGGTCATCGGCTTTGGGGCTTTCTGTTCTCCTGATCGCCGCCGTTCTCTCCACAAAACGAGATCCCGATAAATCCCCATTGATCACTTCACCAAAAGAAGCTGCGGTTTCCATGCTCGATCAGCTTCCAGACGGCTACATGATAGCGCCGATAGAACCCACCAACATTGATTCGCTGGATTCAATATTTGAAAGCCATGGGTACGCGGACCTCTACCGATCCGACGCCGAAGGCTCGCGGGGCCAGCGCATTGCCCGGGGGCTTGCATTGATTCGTGCGCCCAGAAATCCAAGGCAGTTCGCTGTCATCGTGTCGGAATCAGACATTGATGTTTTGGGCCAGCTAAACGAGCCCGTGATGGTTGTTCTTCGAAAAAAACCGCAGGGAACCACAGAAGTAAAATCTATGAAATCGCAGAATAGAAAAAGCAGATCTCCGTTTCCGAAGGCACCGGCTCGAACGATTGATCTCATTGAAGAAGATGGAACTGATAACGACGGAGGTGTATCTTGAAGCTGCATTGTTTTTTGGTCGCGCTGCTCTTTTTTCTAAACACTCCGTTCGGTTTTGCTGACACTCTCGAAGAGCTTTCTGTTCGAGACGAAGCGACAACAGAGTCCGAACTTCAAGCCTTGGCCCGTGCGCATGGACAAAATTCCTTCAGCGAACGAATTTTGAAAAACTCAGATATCCTCATTAGTGACGAGCAGAAAGAAACGTTTCAGCAAAGACTCATCGAAGCTCAAACCGAGTGGCTCAAAAAAGAGTCGTCCACCAAAGCTATTGATCAGTTTTTGGCGCTCGCCACTTTGGCCGACTGGCCACAAAGTGAGAGAGAAGCTTTTCATGTGTTTTCAGAACGAAAAGCGAAAATGTCGTCACCGGAGTCTTCACAAGAGGTCCCGCCCGAGCAACAGGCACGCCCTTCGTTTCCCTCTCCGCTTCCGGAAGATATCGTTGCACTTCTGGTGAACGGCGAACCGATTCCCAGATATGCGGTTTCAACATTCGTTTTTTCGCCGCGACCAACGAGGGTTACATTTATTTCGAACGTCTTTCAGCCATTGACGATACTTCTTACCGGGACGGAAAAAGATTGGCCTCATCTCGATCGAAAGCTTTGGATTCAAGAGGACTGCTCGGTCGAAGCTTTTTCTGGCTCACTTCAGAAAGTTCGAATGGTGGCGCTGGGGGTGGGACGGTGTTCATCGATTGCGTCCGGCCTAAAGACACTTGGTGGGCCAAAAAAGGAAATCCACTTTGGACTGACTCGTGGTGATGAATTCAATGCGGCCACAAAGTGGCCCGAAGCACCCGAGAGTCCATCTGTCTTTCGTCGTCCATGGTTTTGGGGAGTTCTCGCCGCTGTCGCGGTGGGCGCGGCCGTCGCCATTGAACAGTCTCAGAGGCCAGTGACCGTTCGTCCGACGCACAGTGAGGGGTGGTGAAAAAAAAGAGTCGGCTTTTTGAGCCGACTCTTTTTCAACTGTCTCGTTTGAAAGACAGCTATGATTTGTGAAATCTAGCGCGATCGTCCGGTGGTCCCCGATGTAGGGCCCGATCCGCCACCCGTTGAAGGTGCCGTGTACTGTATGTCGGTACCAAGAGCTCCGCTTCCAAAGTACATGTTCCACTTAGACTGGAACGATGAGTACTCCTGAACGAAGCTTTGATAGAGCTGCAATCGCGAGCGCTGCGCTTCAATCTGACGCTGCAGAACCTGTGAATCTTGGCCTAGGAGTCCAGCACCAATGCCCTGATAGCCCGCTAAGCCCGCGTACCCTGGAACCATACCGGCATAGCCCGCCACGCCGGCACCAATTCCAGGATATCCCGCAAGACCGCCGACAACTCCACCTGCGATACCACCTGCTATACCAGGGTATCCGGCGTAACCGCCCGGCACTCCGGGGTACCCAGCATAGCCTCCGGGCATACCCGGATAGCCCGCGATACCGCCGACAACTCCACCTGCGATACCACCTGCTATACCAGGATATCCGGCATAACCACCCGACATTCCGGGGTAGCCCGCGTAGCCTCCGGCCATACCCGGATACCCTGCGAGGCCGCCTGGAACTCCGCCGGCAATTCCGCCCACGATGCCGCCGACAATTCCGCTGCCATAGCCCGGATATCCGCCGGGCCACTGACCGACGCCCCAAGGACCGTTGGCTCCCCAAGGTCCGCTGCCAGGAGGGTACATCCCGCCTCCGTACTGCGGATAACCGCCGTAACCTGGAGGATATCCGAAAGCGCCACCGACATTTCCGTAAGCTCCGTAGGGGCTAAAAACACCGCCGGGACCCATATGTCCGCCGGGACCCATCGATGGCGAACAGCCGAAACCACCGTTCACACCTCCGTAAGCGCCGCCGTAGAGGCCGCCGCCGCCGTAAGGATACCCGAAGGCCTGCTGTGCGATGATCGGAAGCATGTAATTACTTGTCTGATTGCCCGTTCTTTCATCGCGCTTATTGCCGTCGTAACCAAGATAAATTGCTCCGGCCGTTGCAAGAAGCGATGGCGCCATCGAGAGCAACTGCTGACCAATGGTTGGTCCGCGTGTTGTTCTACTTCGTCGCGCACCTTCGTAGCACTTACCCGACGGGCAGTCGGCTTCAAGATCACGATTCGAACGCTCGGCCATCTGAATATCTTTTAACTGATATCCGATTTGATCGATCTCTTCGTCGATTTTCGCAAGACGATTTTGTGTCTTCTCCATCTCGACAACAAGACGACGATATCGATCAAGGGCGCGGCCGCAACTGTTCGCCTGAGGACCTTTCACATCGCCATTTTGGAAGTACTTAGAAGTACAAGCCATCGCCGCGATTTTTCCGCCGTCGCGGCAGATCGCGCGCCATGCGTTCATCGTGTACGGTTGACGAGCCGGATTGCAAAGCGTTGGCGATCCGTCAAAACTTCCCGTTTGTCCAAGATCGGGACCAAAATCATCGCCAAAGAAAACTTCGCCCTGAGATGCACCACTTAACTGTGCACCAGCGGAAACGTTTTCAGAGGCCGGCATACGGCTCTGGTTCGGCGACGCGATCGACGCTCCCTTGTTCGGCTTGATTGTTGGCTTCGGAGGACCATCATCGCGGTTCCCTGTTGGAGGCGTCACGATGATCGGCTTATTTCTAACCGGAGGAATTGGGTTCGCCTCTGTCGGTTGATCTGGAATCGGACCGCCGACGACGACAGGTTCCGATGGTGGCCGCTGCGGCTGAGGCTGCATCGGAACTTCTTCAATCACGGTGATTCGCGAGGGCGGCTCCGCACGCGGAGGCAAAGTGGCCTGCGGTGGTGGCCGAAGAATTTGCGGAGGAGCTTGAGAAATCGGTCGTGTGCCGCAAATCTGGCAGTTCCGTCCAGTGTCCATGTGCTCGATGATGACTGTCGCCCAGTTGGGTTTGATAACGCCTGTGATGGAATCTTTCAGCGTATCAAGATCGCGCTCGAGCGAACGATAGTTCTTTTCGATCTCGCGCTTCTCGCGGCGAAGGTCCGCACGGTCAGCGATCAGCTCGGCTTTTTCGTCGTCTTCACTGCTAGCACCGCCGGCTTGTCCTATACCTTGGCAGGCTTGCATTCCACCGTACATTCCCGAACCCCATTGCATCTGTGCAAGGCTCACGGAAGAGATTAAATTGGTGAATGCAGTCAAGAGCGTTGCGCACACTCTGAGCTTCATATCGTCTCCTTGATCGTAGGGCGCTGAGCCCACAGTCTTATTCCTTCAGGCATACTTTAACCGTGTCGACATTTTGGTCGCTCAACTTGAGTCACTCCTGGTGAGGTCGAGCATTTAACTCGACAATTCACGTCGGACACCGGCACTTCTTAATCATCTCACAACATGGGCTTCAGAATAGGCCTGCTCACACGGAATCTATGGATCCTCGACCAGCGTCTAGCTAGGAGGCCCGACTTTTACAAGATTGCAGGATTTCCAATATGACTCCACACTTGGAGCTACAGATGACCGTACAGATGAAGCACACCATTCTTTGTGTCGACGACGAATCCGACAATGTCGACGCTCTCGAAAGACTATTTCGTACCAAGTACCGGGTGCTCAAAGCGACGTCCGGCGCTGAAGCGCTAAAGCACCTCGACAAAGATCGGGTCACGATCATTATCAGCGATCAAAGAATGCCCAATATGACGGGCGTAGAATTTTTGGCTAAGTCGCTAAAAACTCATCCCGATGCCATTCGAATTCTTCTGACAGGCTATGCCGACATTGAGGTCGTCATCGAAGCGATCAATAGCGGGCGAATTTATCGCTACGTGAACAAGCCCTGGGACCCCGTCGATCTTGTTAATACCGTGGACAAGGCCGTGGAGCGGTTCGAGATGGGGCTTGAGCTTCGAGAAAAAAATCGAGAGCTTGAAGTGGCTCTGGATGAACTTCGCACTTTGGACGAGGCAAAAAATCAATTCATGGTTTTAGTGAATCACGAACTGAAAACTCCACTCACAGCGATGTTGAGTTTTGCGGACCTTTTAGGAGAAACGAAGCTCGATCTTGAACAACAGAAGTATTTTTCCAGAATCAAGGGCGCGGCTCACAGACTTCAGGAAATGATCAACGACTCACTTGAACTTGTCTCTGCAGAAACTGGACAGACAAAAATCGATCTGCGGTCGGTCGCGACGAAAAGTCTATTTAGTGATCAAAGTGTCACAGAAGCTATAGCAAAAATAGCAACCGACCGAAATCTTACGCTTCGTTTTGAAATTGAAAATCAGAAAGTCATCGCCGACGAAAGAATTATTAAAAGTGTTGTGCGACGTCTTCTTCACAACGCCGTGAAATTTGCTGAAGCAAAATCAGAAATAGCCGTTCACGGTGCAAGTGCCACGAACGGCCTTTACACACTTTCGATTCAAAACAAGGGCCCCGCTCTTGATGGGAAGAAGATTCAGAATTTACTTAAGCCCTTCACACTGAATGAAAATAAAATGAATCACTCTGTTGGTACGGGGCTGGGTCTCAGTATCTGCAATGCGCTTTTAAAACTGCACTCTTCAAAAATTGACATCACTAGCAGCGACGGTCTCATCGCTGTCCGATTTCATCTCGGACTTGATCCGGACACAATGAAACCCTGAAGCGCATCACCTTCTGTCCCGCCTCTCGCTTAAATTTTGAAAGTTGACTCCCAAAGTTCATTTCTGAACTTCTGGGAGGTCTGCTTGAAGAGAGTGATTGCGGTGATTTTACTTTTAAGCCTGATGTTTCTATCGGGCGCCTTCGGGAGTCCCGATGCAAATATCCAGAAAACTGATGTTGCCTCAGTTCTTCCTCCCTCGACCTCAAATATTATCGTTGGCCTTGGTGAAAGCGTTCGGGTCGATCTTGAGCCTGGTGCCAAAGTCCATGTTAGCAATGGAAGCGTGGTTCGATCGCGCATTATTGGCTCTACAATTCTAATGACCGGGCGTCGCACCGGCCGAACTTCCCTGCGCGTTATCAGCAGCGTCGATCACAGCGGCCCCGGCGGTGGCGGCACCGGTAACGGCGACAAGACCGTCATCGTGACGGAACGAAAAGTGGCACAAACCGCCCGCGCCTTTCAAGACAAAGTCGATTCGGGGCGCGGGATGAAGTTTCAAGCCGAAGCTTTGCCCGCCCTTGTGATTTCAGGCGAGCTTCTTCGGATGGAAGACTGGAGAGACCTTGTAAAACTGGCCCGTGAATCAAAACTTCCCTGGAGGCTTGAGGCACGCATTTTTCCCCGCCTTCGCGATGAACTGAAATCCGAGATTGAAAAAGAGCTGACCCGTCTTGCATGGCCGGGTCAAAAACTGAGTCTTGGAGAAAACGGGCTCCAATTGACGAGCGGCACTGACAGTTCCTCTGTCTCTGCGGATCAGAAAATAGCTGTGACAACTCTGGGTCTTCAGCTGGAATCGTCACCGGGCCTCACAGAGCTTGAACCAATGATCCGAACTCAGATTGTTATTGCTGAAGTCCGAAAAAATCGGGCGCGCGAGCTGGGCGTTCGGTGGCCCGATATCGCCAAAGCGGCGCTGATACCAAACCTTCAAATTCCGACAGAGTCCCTACTCGTCGATTTGAAAGCGATGGAGCAAAAAGGCGAGGGACGAATCTTGGCAATGCCGACACTCTTGTGTCGATCAGGAGGCGACGCGAAGTTTTTAGCTGGAGGGGAAATACCAATCAAAATTGCGTCGTTTCGAAATGCCCAAGTCGAGTGGAAAAAATACGGGATCACACTGCACGTTCAGCCCAAAGCCGACCGCATGAAACGAATGAAGTTTCAGCTCACCACCGAAATTTCGACTTTGGACAAAGCCACCGAGATGGATGGCATTCCTGGGATTCTTACGAATCGCATCGAAACACAGTTTAATTTGAACGGACCACAAACCATTGTTCTCAGTGGCCTTTTAAAACGTGAAGAAGGCACATCGGGAAATGGAATACCACTGCTTCAATCTATCCCGATTCTAGGAAGCCTCTTCGGAAGTGAAAGCTTTCGCCGAAATCTGACGGAACTTCTGATCTTTGTTTCTCCCGAAGTCGTAATTCCTGATCAGGACTCAGAAAATGAATAGCTCATCACTACAAAACCAAGAACAAGCGCGTCGCGCGATGAATGTTCTAACCGCGATTCAAGAAATTCCCTCCATGAAACATCTCCCTGTCTTGGATCGACTGACTCGCGAGACCGACACGGCCCTTGAGAGATGTTTTGAACGCGCCACAGCCGGTTTTGAAAGTGATCTGGTGGCCAGAGTGCGAGCCGAACTGTTCGGCTTTGGATTTCTTGAAGCGCTGATCGAAGATGAGAACATAACAGAAGTTCTATTGTTGGGGCCGGAGGAAGCTTGGTTCGAAAAAAACGGGCGACTTTTAAAACACGAAGATCGTTTCTTAGATAAACTGACCTATCGAAACTTTGTTCAGCGTCTTTCGCGCGACGCGCGCACCAACACCGATGAAAACTCACCCTTTGCCAATGGTCGGTGGAGGAATTTTCGTGTGCACGTGGTCGCTGAACCAATTGTGCAGGGACTTCCGCACATCTCACTTCGGCGAATTCGTTCGAGCCCTTGGACACTCGAACTTTTGAAAGAGCGCGGTCTCACCGACGAAACAGGACTCGCATCCCTTCGAAAACTCGTGAAAGAAAAGTCGAACGTACTTGTTATCGGAGGCACGGGGTCGGGAAAGACGTCTGTTCTTTCTGCGTGCCTTCGCGAAGTGTCCGAAGATGAGCGCGTTGTTCTACTTGAAGATACCGATGAATTGCCGCTTCCCACTCGCGCAAGTACGAAACTTCTCTCGAAGCCATCGCGAAGCGAGGGAGATCATGAATTCAATTTGGGCGATCTTTTAAAACAGTCGCTTCGCATGAGACCCGACCGTATCGTTATGGGAGAGGTTCGAGGAAGTGAAGCGAAGGATCTTCTCATGGCGTTCGCAACGGGGCACCAAGGGTGTTGGGGGACACTGCATGCCGCAGGCCCCAGAGAAGCTCTTCTGCGGCTTGAAATGCTGGTTCAGATGGGCGCACCACAGTGGACGGCCGGCACCGTTCGCTCTCTCATACACGCCAGCGTCGACGCGATTGTCGTCATTGCAAAAGATGAAAACGGAGAAAGGCGACTCGAGTCTATTCACCGAGTCGCTTCGTTAGAAGATGTGGGGTTTTGTTTCTCGTCCGTCTATTCGCGCTATGCGACGACGTCGACGAAACTTCCGCGGGGATGAAGCCCGTCGGGCTGCGACGTTTCTGGTAATGTTTCTGACTGAAATCCGGCACCGGACACCGAATCAAGATCAAGGCCACTCGCGACCGAAGGCCTCGCTGCAGCCATCGGCGCAATATTCATAATGGCATCGGCTCGATTTTCTTGCGCAGGTTCGGCGGCACGTTGATTCGATTTAAAAAAACGATCCGAGAGATCGCGAACGGTCGCGGCATTTTGCATGTCTTTAGCTCTCCAATCGAGTTGATTTTCGCTGATCTTGGCCGCCCGGCTGGCGGTTTGACCGATTTTCGCATCTCTTAGTGACGAGACGCCCTCGGTCCGACCGAATGTCGGCGTACCTGGGCGCACCGGACTCGACTCTTTTAAGTCGACGGATGCCACGCGTGCAGACTTCGGAAGAATTCCACTGATTTTTTCCATGCTAACCTCCTGTCAGCTGTCGGTCTAAAAACCGACTGGACCATGAAAGCATCTATGCCTTCATGGAACCTATCGGATCATTCCGAGACACTCAGCAGGGGCCAGCGCGGAAACTGGACATGAGTCTAAACAGTCGGTGCCGCTGGCTGCGACGCCGTCGCCTCACCCACACCTGGTGCAAGCCGAATCCCAAGCTCAATCAGCTGGTCCCTGGAAACAGCATTCGGAGCTTCCGACATAAGGTCAGTGGCCTTTGCTGTTTTCGGAAAGGCGATGACATCGCGAATTGCGTCGGTGTTGCAAAGAATCATCGTCAAACGATCCACTCCCCAAGCGATACCCGCATGCGGAGGAGTGCCGTACGACAGCGCTTCCATGAAGAAGCCGAATTTGTCTTTTGCTTCTTCCATCGAAAGGCCCAGAGCTTTGAACATCGCGGCCTGAACATCGCTTCGGTGAATACGAACCGAACCGCCGCCGATCTCGTGACCGTTGCAAACAAGATCGTAGGCCTTCGCCAAAATTTCGCCGAAACGTTTTTGGTCGTCGTTTTTCAAAATGTCCATGTGCTGGTTCTGAGGCGAAGTGAACGGATGGTGTCTCGCATTCCATCGACCGCCCTCAACGTCGTACTCAAAAAGCGGAAAGTCGATGATCCAGACAAACTTGTCCTTCGACTCATCGATCAGCTTAAGCTCGCGGCCAAAATGAAGTCGCAGCGCCGAGAGCGACGCACAGGCCGTATCGAATGTATCGGCGACGATCAACGATAGACCATTCCCTGACGGACAGAGCTTCTTGTGAAGGGCTTTCACTTTCTCTTCTGGAATTGCTTTACTCACGGCCGATGTCATAGCTCCGGGCGCCGTGCTGTTGGCATCGCCTTTGATCCACACAAGGCCTTTTGCGCCCGATTTTTTAGCCATGTCGACAAGCTTGTCGATCTGAGCGCGCGACATTTCGCCGGCACCTTCAACGCCAAGACCTTTAACGACGCCATTTTTTGCAACAACATCATCAAAGACTTTGAATCCCAAAGTTTTTACGTCCGCTGTGAGGTCGGAAAGCTCCAACGAAAATCGTAAATCTGGTTTGTCATTACCAAACCGATTCATCGCCTCATAAAAAGTCATTCGCGGGATGGGACCGATATCAGTCCCACGGAATTTCTTCCATATGACCTGGGCCATTTTTTCGTTCACTGCCATAATATCGTCTTGATCAACAAAACTCATCTCGACGTCAATCTGTGAAAATTCAGGCTGACGATCGGCGCGCAAATCCTCGTCGCGGAAACAGCGAGCAATTTGGAAGTAGCGGTCGATTCCACCAATCATCAAAAGTTGCTTCAGCGTCTGCGGCGACTGCGGAAGAGCATAGAAGGTTCCCTGATTCACTCGCGAAGGCACGAGGTAGTCTCGCGCACCTTCAGGTGTGGACTTATAAAGAATCGGAGTTTCGACTTCGATGAAACCGTCATCCGAGAGATAGTTTCGAACCGTACGCACGATTTCGTGCCGCTTTCGTAAAAACCCGTTCAAGCGTTCCGAGCGAATGTCGAGGTAGCGGTACTTCAACCGAAGATTTTCTCCGACGCTCTCGTCGTTGACCTGAAACGGCGGTGTCTTGGCCTCGCTCAAAACTTCAAGCTCTTGAGCTTCGACTTCCACGGCTCCGGTTTTTAACTTCTTGTTCGTCATGCCTTCAGGACGCACACGGACGATTCCGCGAAGCGCGACGACAAACTCTCCGCGAAGTTCTTTCGCTTGAGCCATCGCCGGAAGAGATGGATCCAATACGACCTGAACAGTTCCCTCGCGGTCGCGAATATCGACAAAAACTAATCCGCCATGATCGCGGCGGCCGTCGATCCAACCCATCAACACGACCGTCGAGCCTGCGTGCTCGGAACGAAGAGAACCCGCGTAATGCGTGCGTTTTTGTTTCGATACAAAGGATCCGGTTTGTGTCACAGAAGGCTCCTCAAAAAATGGCGCTAGATTTAAAGCGGCCAGCTCAGCGGTAAAGCCTTTTAGAGTAGTTCCAGATCGGAAAAAAGCCAATCATGATTAGGGTTTGGACAGGTGACACTCGCGGAATTCTTCGGTACGAGTCATCGCTACAACGAAACCAAGTCGACGCCAACACAGAGCGGCAACTTGACCAAGGAGAAATCGTGCCCAAAGTAAAAGTGGAATCGAAGACAGGGTTGGATACGGCGGAGGCTTACCGAAGGGTAAAAACTCTCCTTGAAACCGACGTGGATCTTAAAAAAATGGACTCATCTTGCAAGTTTACGTTCAACGACGCGGGTCAGACTGGGTCGGCAAAGGGTTCCAAGTTTTCGGCAGAAATGTCGGTGGCTTCAGCGGGAGCCGGATCAAATGTGACGATCGAGGTGGACCTTCCGTTGATGCTGACTCCGGTCAAGGGAATGGTACAATCGACTCTCGAGAGAAAGCTCCAGAAGGCTTTAGCTTAAGACTGAAAAATTAAGAATTGAGTGATGAAAAAAGCGCCGCCCGCCGAACCAAACACGAAAAACGGAAAGAAGGCGCGCCCTTCAAAGCTTGCGGCGTCCAAAGCTCCGGGGCCTAAAGTGCGCCCTTCCGAAGTGCGTGTCGTCGACGCCGAGGTTGTCGAAACAGAAAACGATCTCGAAAATCTCGATTACGCGGACCGCGTTGCGCGTGACGCGAGTGAATGGGAGTCGCGCGGTTGGGTCAAACGAGATGACGATACATTAAGACCCGACAGCGAGCCCACGTTTGAGGATATTAGTGCTCTCTTGACGGCCACCGCCCCATCGCGCGGAGTCGCAGCAAAAGCGTCGGATCGCGCGTTAGCGACCGCGGATCCCATCGCCCAGTACATGGCTGAAGTTCGTCGTTACCCGCTTCTGACGCGCGAGCAAGAGCAGGTTTTAGCGGTGCGCTACCGCGAAACCGGCGACAAACGAGCGGCCGAAGCTTTGGTCACCAGCAATCTCCGTTTCGTCGTGAAAGTCGCCGCTGAATATTCGAAATTCGGCGCACGACTTATCGATCTCGTTCAAGAGGGAAACGTCGGTCTGATGCACGCCGTTCGCGAATTCAATCCTTACAAAGGCGTACGACTTATCACATACGCTGTCTGGTGGATTCGCGGCTACATTCAAGACTATCTCATGCGCCAGTATTCGATGGTGCGTATTGGAACAACACAGTCGCAGCGAAAACTTTTCTATCGGCTGCAAAAAGAAAAAGATCTCATCGAGTCGATGGGCGAAGAACCCAGCGTGAAACTTCTCTCCACTCGGTTGGGCGTCAGTGAAGCCGATGTCGAATCGATGACTCAACGAATGCAGGGCCGAGACGTGTCCCTTCAGACTGCGGTGGACGATTCGGGACGCTCAACTTTGCTCGACCGCGAAGCCTCGAGCGAGATCCCTGTGGATGAACTGATCGGCAATAATGAAATGCTGTCGATTCTCCACGACGGAATTCAAGAGCTCAAAGACTCGCTCAATGACCGCGAGAAAGAACTTCTGGAAGACCGTCTTCTGGCGGACGAACCGATGACACTTCAAGAAATCGGAGAAAAATATGGCGTCACTCGCGAGGCCGTTCGGCAGATGGAGAATCGCCTCATGCTTAAGATTCGAAAAATTCTCGAAGAACGAATGAAGCCCCGGGCTTAAGTCGAGGCCAAAAGCCTTGTCCCCTCGCGATCGACCACCGATACGTTCAGATGCTCTACGGGTTTAAAATTTTCGTCGTGGTCGTCGTGACGGTAGTGGCTTCACGTCTTCACGCTCGATGCCCGGACGACTTCAGTAAACTCGTTCGCGGTGGTTTCTCGTTTAAAGGAGAACTTGTAGAATTTGATCGCGACATCACGGTTGTTCACTCACAAAAGTGGCCCGAGAAAAAGTTCACAGTTCGGTACGAGAGAATCTCGTCTTTTGATCGGAAGCTAAGGCGACACTTTAAAAACCTAAGGCATGCGACAAATTCTGGCGACGCAAGAGAGCGTGAAATGGGAGAACTCATCGCGCTCTACCAAGACGGGACAAGCCGTTCGGTGCGATTCACGTCAAACCAATACGGAGAGATTTCACCTGAGGCTGTCGACAAAGCTCTGAAGGGTTCAGGGCTCATCACTGACGACTTGGTTGGCATTATTGACGTGCACACACATCCGAATAGAAACCGCCGCAGCGATATTGAGTTTTCGCCCGAGGATATTGAGGGGTATCGTTACTTCAAGGCGGGACTTCAGCGAGCGCTCGGACGGCGTATCGACTACAACGCCGTGATGCTTCCCAGCTGTATTGACTGCGACGATGTCGCACTCACGATGGAACCTTAAACAGCTTCGTTATTCTGCTCTTTAAAGAAGACCGTAAGCTTCTGACGAAGACGACTGATAGCCTGCGCGTGAAGCTGAGAGACGCGACTCTCCGTCACACGAAGAACTTTGCCGATCTCTTTTAGATTCAAGTCCTCATAGTAGTACAAAGAAAGAACCAAGCGCTGGCGCTCGGGCAGTTCTTCGATCGCACTGGTGATGACGTCTTTGACCGACTTCAAATTGAGCTGGATGAAAGGGTTTGCGACTTTCACGTCTTCGAGAAGCGACATCAGAGACTTTTTGTCGACGTTTGAAAACGAAGCGATTTCGTCGATCGAGAGAACTGAAACCGGTCGCACCTGATTGACGAGCTCAAAAAATTCTTCAAGCGTCATGTTCAGTTTCGCAGCGACTTCTTCGTCACTGGCCTGGCGACCTAACGCGGCTTCAAGATCAGAGACTGTTCGATCCAGAAGTTTCGCTTTATCGCGAACAGACCTCGGCACCCAGTCTTGCGCGCGAAGCTCGTCAAGAATCGCTCCACGAATACGGAACTCGGCGTAAGTTTTAAATTTATTGTCGCGCGTGGGATCGTATTTTTCGATCGCATCCATGAGTCCGATAACGCCACTTGAAATAAGGTCATCAAGCTCGATATTGGACGGCAGACGAATCGCGATCTTTTGCGCGATAAACTTGATGAGCGGAGTGTACTCCCGAATGAGCTCTTCCCGTTCTTTCGGGTTTAAGCGGGTGGGCTCTTCCTTGTACTTTTTAAGTAAGGAGCTGTTCTGCATTCATTCCCTCGAGTTCGTTCACAAGTCTAAGACTCGTCTCTAATAGGTTAACCGGTTCGCTCATCCGTTAGAAGTCCTGACTCTTTCGTGCCAGACCAATTTTATCGCCTCTGCGAAGCGCCTTCGAGCAGGCGGGCTTTAGGATCGGCGATAAATTTACTCCCAGGCCGCGTTTACGCGGCCCCAATCAGCTGTTTCCAGAAAAACTGTAAACTTCCTTTACACTCGACCTCGAGGCTCTGCTCTTGACCGTTCTCCAAAAGCACTTCTGTGAGCTTTGAAAGTGCTCGGGCCGACTCTGCGTGCGGTACGGAACGGCAGATGATCTCTTGGCCCCGAGTGCATTGGCGCAAGTGAGGATCTGAGGGAATCGCCCCGCGATACGACAGCGTCACCGGAAGAAAACGTGCCGCTACGGACTGCAGGCGTTCGAAAACTTTTTGCCCATCGGCTTCATCCCGAACTTGGTTACAGACGACAGAAAACTTAGTTTCTCGCTGGCGCTGATGAAGGACTTTAATCAATGCGTAGGCATCCGTGAGTGACGATGGATCTGGCGTTAGCAAAACGACAATTTCTTGCGCCGCTGAATTGAGGTAGAGAACGTTGTCGGCAATTCCTGGTGCAGTATCAATCAGCATCACATCAAAGATGGTGCCTAAGTCGCTGACTTGGTCGAGCAAAGTTTGTTTTGCGTGCACGGGAAGCTTTTGCAGTTCGAACAGGCCCGAACCTCCAGGTATCAGCGACATAGAAGGGCTGATTTCAACCAAGATATCCTTTAGCTCGACATCACCACTGATGACGTTCTGAACTGAAAACTTGGGTTTTACTTGAAACATGACATCGAGGTTCGCCATTCCAAGATCGCCATCAAAAAGTAAAACTCTTTGACCGCGCTTCTCAAATTCCACGGCTAGATTGGCGACGACCGTGCTTTTACCGACGCCACCCTTTCCCGAAGTGACGGAAATGACTCGCGTCGATCGGCCCGTTCTGTCGGATGAAAATCTCTTTGTTCCGTAAATGCCCGAACTGTAACTCATAAATCAATTCTCCGCTTCAGCGCGTGCTTGTCTTCATGTTGCTAAGTTTAAAAAGTAAATCGAGAACCCGTTCTTTCGTTGCGACTTCGAAGTCCTCAGGAACTCGGGGACCAATACCAAATGAGTGAAGCGGCAGACCCGATCGCAACTGAACCGTTGCAATCACGCCGTGCTGAACACTCATATCGAGCGCAGTGAAAGCTAAATCTGTCGGCTGAACAATCCGGAAGCGTCTGACCGCTTCGAGAGCGTCCTGCTCTTTCATCGCCGACGAGAGGCAAAGATGAATCTGCGCCCCTGGCGTCGGCGGCATAAGCCCGCGAAGCTTTTGGATTTCGTCGACTGCCGTCAGCGCAAGACCGGGCGAATCGACGAGGATGTGATCGACATTGTGAAGCTGCGATTCAAGCCACTGCCAATCGCCGCGATCGCGGATCACCGCAAACGGTACATTCAAAATCTGACAGTAAATTTTCAGCTGGTCGATCGATCCCACTTTCGTGGTGTCCGTCGAAACAACGGCAATTCTCTTCTTATCCCGAATCACAAGCTGCGCCGCTGTTTTTACGAGGTGCGAAGTTTTTCCTCCACCCATGGGACCGACGAAAACATGAATTTTTCCGCTAAGCGGTCGATCGCAGACCGAGATGTTCTGCAAAAACCACTTTGCAATCCAAGCTTCAATGATCGAAGGCTTTTTTGCATTGATGGGATCGATCTCTTGAGCCGCGCGAGACAATATTTCGGCGGCAAGCTCACTGTTGACGCCCGTCTCGACAAGCTTTTGAAAGCTTCGGCTAAAGTCGTAACCAAGTCCGAACTCAGCCCCAGGATGCGCGGCACCTTGGAAACTTTGGGGAACTTTTTGAAAGCCTTCTAAAAGAGCCTGCAGTCTTTGAATCTCGCCCTTCAAAGAATCAATTTCTTGAACAGGAGGAGGCGTCGCTGTTTGGCTCTTTGCAACCGGGCGTGGCTCGACAGGTCGACCCGCTTCCCATGCTTCGCGGGCCAAATTTCGAATCCGGTCGCGGACGTCACCGGTCGGAGCTTTTACCGACGGCTTGGCCTCCGGCCTCGCCGAGGCACGAGCGTCTGATCGCGCACTCGGCTGCGCCATCTGTCGCGGGCTCTCTGGTCGAATCGTGTCCATACCGCCAGCGGAGATCTCTGAACGCGGCGCTTTTCTGGCGTAGACGGGCTGCTCGCGGCGCTCCGCCGGAAGTTCGTCATGAATATCGATGTAACTTACTTTCGTGATGGGACGAGGGCGCTCCATCGCATTTTGCGCCTTCAAGGCCTGAGTCGCTCGCTCTTGCTGCTGCGTGAGCAAGCGACGATCGACCATCTTCTCGATCATGCGTTTTTGAGCTGTGGCTCCAGATGTTCGGAACTTCTCGCGGTCGTCGTCTTTCAAGCGCGATTCTACGAATCGCTTTTTTTGCAGCGTCGACTCTGAAACAGCAGCCGTGATCTCAAACGATGATTCCCCGGCAAGCCCAAACGACCGTTTGTTCTCGCGAGCACCCAAAATGACGGCGTCTGGTCCGAGCTCAGACTTCACCATTCTGAGAGCATCTTTCATCGACTTCGCTTCAAATTTCTTAACCCGCATTGGCGATCTCCACCGTTGCTACAGACCGAACATTTACATCCGAAGATATTTCATTGTGCGAAAGCACAACGAGCTGAGGAATGAATCGCGTTGTCAGCTTCGCGATATGGCGACGAGCCGTGGGACTGACAAGAAGAATAGGCTGTCCCGCAATTTCTGGGTGTCGTTCGATGGTGCTCGCGATGCCTTCAATCATGTCGTGGGCAGCGCGCGGATCCATAACCAGCTGAACACCTTGCTCTGTTTGAAGAAGCGAGTTTGAAACCATCTCTTCAATTTTTGGATCAAGATTGAGAACATTGACTCGCTGATTTTCATCTTTGTAGCGAGATGAAATTCCCCGAGCCAACGATTTGCGCACGGTCTCGGTCAAGATGTCCGTGTCTTTCGTTCGGTGAGCTTCGTCGGCCAACGTTTCAAAAATCGTCAAGAGATCGCGAATGGACACTTGCTCGCGAAGAAGATTCTGAAGAACGCGGACAACTCCACCGACCGACAGGGGATCCGGAATAAGATCTTCGACCACTTTCGGATAAGACTTCTTGAGATTGTCGATGAGGCTTGTGACTTCTTGACGGCCCAAAAGCTCGTGCGCATGTGTTCTGATGATCTCAGTAATATGAGTGGCCATAACTGTTGGAAGATCGACAACAGTGTAACCGGCCAGCTCGGCCTCTTCGCGCGAAGACTTGCCGATCCAAAGAGCATCCAAACCAAACGCAGGTTCGCGCGTCGCAATGCCATCCACTTTTGCTGTCGTGTTTCCGGGATCCATGGCCAACAAGTACTCGGGTCGAAGCGTTCCGCCACCGACACGATTTCCCTTGATGAGAAGTCGATACTCTCCAGGTTCAAGCTGCAAATTGTCTCGGATGTGGATGCTGGGAACGATGATTCCCATGTCGAGTGCGAACTGCTTTCGAATGGAAACAATTCTTTCGAGCAGATCGCCCGATTGTTGGCTTTCAACAATATTGATAAGTCCGTAACCGACCTCGAGCTCAACAAGATCCAAAGGCAAGAGTGTTTCGACGCGCTCTTTTTCTGGTTTTGCCGCAGCTTCATCGACTTTTCGCTTGGTTTCAGACTTTTCTTCTTTTTGGTAGCGATCGACCATCCAGCCGATGCCGACAAAACTTCCTGCCAGCAAGAAGAACGGAATACCTGGAAGACCCGGGATCATACCTAAAAAGGCGATGACTCCGCCGCCGATGTACATCGCGCGCGGATTCATGAAGAGCTGCCCAACGACCTCTTTGCCAAGATCATCTTCGCTGCCCGTGCGGGTCACGATGATACCTGCCGCTGTCGAAATGATCAGAGCCGGAATCTGAGTGACGAGTCCATCACCGATAGTGAGTTTCGTGTAGGTCTGAAGCGCTGTTGCGACATCCAGACCGTGCTGAAGCATTCCAATCAACAGTCCGCCAATAATGTTGACGGCCATAATGAGAATGCCGGCAATTGCATCACCGCGAACAAACTTCGAAGCACCGTCCATGGCTCCGTAGAAGTCAGCTTCGCCTTCGATTTCGCGACGACGTTTTCTGGCCTGCTCTTCATTGATCAATCCGGCATTCAAGTCCGCATCGATGGACATTTGCTTTCCGGGCATCGCATCTAACGTGAACCGTGCAGCGACTTCCGCGACCCGACCAGAACCCTTCGTAATGACCACGAAGTTGATGACGATCAAGATCATAAAGACGATGAAACCGATAATGTAGTTATCGCCGACAACAAAACTTCCGAACGCATGCACGACCGCGCCGGCCGAAGACTCTCCGTTGTGGCCTTCACTTAAAATCAAACGGGTCGTAGCGACGTTCAGAGACAACCTAAAAAGTGTGGTCAGCAGCAGCAAGCTTGGGAATACCGAAAAATCGAGAGCTTTCTTGGCGTATAGAGAAACTAATAAAATCAAAATAGAAGCTGCAAGACTCAGCGTCAGTGCCAAGTCCAGAAGTACCGGTGGCAGCGGGATGATCATGACGGCAAGAACCGCAAGGATCGCTATCGCTATCAGCAGGTCGACATTTTTTGCGTACTTCTCAAACCGTTTGAGAAATAGGTAAATCGCATCCATTAACGAGCCTTCCGCTTAAGACGATAAACGTACGAGAGAACCTGAGCGACCGCTGTGAAGAGTTCACGTGGAACTGCGTGTCCGATTTTTAAAGTTTTGAACATTGCACGCGCGAGCGGTTTGTTCTCCATCACGGGAACACCGTTCTCTCGGGCAATCTCTTTAATCTTTTCAGCGATATGGCCGCTACCCTTAGCTACAAGCTGAGGAGCCGCCATCGTCGCCGGGTCATAGCGAAGGGCGCACGCGATATGCGTCGGATTTGTCACGACGACATCCGCCGTTGGCACATCCTTCATCATGCGCTTGTTCGACATTTCTCTCTGAATACGTCGAATGCGCGCTTTGATCATCGGATCACCCTCGCGCGACTTGTGCTCCTCTTTGACCTCTTGCTTTGACATGCGCATTTGCTTTTCAAGATCGTAGCGCTGGAAAAAGTAGTCGGCCGCTGCAATAACAGCCATAAAAATCCCAAGACCAGCCAGAAGCTTCACGGTCAGCATGCCCGTGTAACTCATGATCTGCTCGAGCGATAAAGAAGAGAGTCGCGGAAGGACCTGCAGCTCATCCATAACGAGCCAGTAGATGGTCGCAGTCACTACGATAAGTTTTAAAAGAGATTTCAGTCCTTCAACCAGAGACTTAAGGCTGAAAAGCCTTTTGAATCCGTTCAATGGATTGATTTTATCGAGGTCGAAGTTCATCGCCTCTTCGTTGTGAAGTAGTCCGACTTGCACAACGGTCGAAACGATCGAAAGAACCATCAGCATCAACATGATGGGCCCGGCCAAGAAAACCATTTTCTTCGTTACAAAAAGGACGATGGGACCAAAGTCGTTGGTCTGAATCGCTTGGATCAGATTTGAGCCGAGCGTGTAGGTTATGAGGTCCGACACCTGCTGGAGGGAAAATCGACCCAGTGCCCAGAAAATAAGGGCTGAACCAAGCAGGGCCAAGACGCTGGCCAGCTCACGCGTTTGCGCCACCTGCCCTCGCTTGCGAAAGTCGTCGCGACGCTGTTGGGTCGCTTCTTCCGTTTTTTCCTGCTGATCGTCCGACATCTACTACCCGTCCTGGGTGGTTAACTTCTTCTTGCCGAGCCGCCTTCATCCTGAAGCCGACACACACTTCACATTCAAAAATTCGCTGGGCCTACTTACAGGGTTCCCTTGCAGGGTTCTCTTAAAGGGTCCTCATGAGTCTAAAAAGTATTTCTGTAAAATTGATGACATCGCGGTCGAGAACCACAAAGAGCGCCGGAAGCGTGACGATCATCGCCACCAGTCCAGCCATGATATTGACTGAAAGCGACGTAACCAGAACATTGATCTGCGGCACGGCTCGACCAATGATACCCATTGCAACGTTGAGAAAGAATATGACGACCATGAGCGGCGCCGCCATCTTCAGTCCCGAAAGAGTCACTGCTTGAATCATTTCTGCTCCGCCCTTCTGACTACCAAAGGCAGCAAGATCAATGCCCGCAGGAGATATCGGAACGGCTGTAAAACTCTCGACCATCGCCGTGATAAACGTGTGGTGCGCATTGAGTCCCAGAAAGAGTAGCGTCAAAAGAACGACGTAGAACTTTTCTATGACGGCGACTGATTGCCCAGAGGCAGGACTAAAAACAGTAGCACTCGCTAGACCCATCGACACAGCAATCAGATGGCCACCGCACTCAACAGCAAAGAAAAGCAGACGACTGACAAAACCTAGAAGAGCTCCGATGAGAGCTTCTTTCGAAGCCATCCAAAAGAGGCCATCGTCATAAGTCTGACCTTCGAGCCCAGTTCTTGGTATCACATTGAAAATACAAAACGTCACGGCCACCGCAAACAGAACCTTCACGTGGTTTGGTACGGTGATTTGTGCGAAGACGGGCCAGGTCATGAAGAAAGTTGAAATACGGATGAGGGCGAGTCCGAAGACGATGATTTCTGTTTCGTTAATTTGAAAAGGAGCCATTAGATCAAACTCCTACTCGCGAACAAAAACAGCCATGTTTTCAAAAAGACTGACAGTGTACGTGGACATCACATCGATCATCCAAGGCCCGGCCAACACGATCACGAGTCCAATAATAATCATCTTCGGAACGAACGTCAGAGTCGCTTCGTTGATCTGAGTGATGGCTTGAAAAATACTGACAACGAGACCGACAACCAGAGCGGCACCAAGCATAGGAGCCGCCACCATCGCTGTCGTCTTTAAAGCCTCTTGCCCAAGTCGCATCACAAGTTCTTCGGTCATGTTCGTCGCTCCGCCCTCTGGGCTGCGCTGCTTCGCGCACGTTTGCGCGAAGATTGGGAATTCATTCTACTAGCCGAAGCTTTTTACCATTGAGCCGATGAGCAGCGTCCACCCGTCAACCAACACAAAGAGCATAATTTTAAACGGTAGAGAGATCACAACTGGCGGAAGCATCATCATACCCATCGCCATAAGGACACTCGCGATGACCATGTCGATCACGAGAAACGGAAGGTAAATAACGAATCCAATTTGAAAGGCAGTTTTAAGCTCGGAAATAATGAAGGCCGGAACAAGAACCGTCGTTGGAACATCTTGACGTGTTTTGGGAGCCTCCATTTTCGAGAGCTTTACGAACAGGCCCAGGTCCGAATCGCGCGTTTGGCTGAACATAAATCGTCGAAGCGGAACCAGCGCCGCATCCATCGCCTGCTCCTGATTGAGTTTGTTACTCAGAAAAGGCTGAAGCGCATTGGTATTGACCTCTTCAAAAGCTGGTCGCATGACGAAGAAAGTAAGAAACAAAGCTAAACCCACCAACAGCTGGTTGGGCGGCATTTGCTGCGTACCAAGAGCTTGGCGCAAAAATGACAGCACGATGATGAATCGAGCAAATCCCGTCATCATAATGAGAATCGCCGGCGCCAGTGTGAGCACCGTCATCATGAGAATAATTTTGACTGTATTAACAACTTCCGTCGGATTGTTGGTCGTTTTAAAACCTAAGTTCACCGATGGAAGTGTGACCTGTGCCGCCGCGACGTCGGCGAGAAATGTCGCGCCGAGAAGCGCGAAGAAGAAAGTGAAACCGAAGCGGACGAAGCGGCTCATCAGACATCCTTTCGAGAAGACCTTGAACCGAAGCGGGTGCTGACCATATCTCTGACTTCGCTCAACCCTCGCATCGCGAAGTTGTCGGTTTCATAGCCCTCATCCGACAGCTGCTGTTCGGCACGACTTCTTGAATCGTCATCTTCTCGATCGAGCTCATCCGAAAAGTTCTTGGGTACAAGCCCAGGAACTTCGTCGTCGATCAACGACAACGTTTTGAGCATCGAAATGTTTTGATCGGTAATTCCGATAAGAATGGCTTCGCCAGCGACCTGGATTATGGCCAAACTTTTCTTCGGACCCAAGTGGTGCTGAGTGAGAATCTGAATTTTTGTCGGACTCGCGATATTTTTCCCGCGTCGAGCCGCCCAGCGCTTGAGTCCAAAAAGTGTCGCGCCCAAAATTGCACAGATGACGAAGAGAGTGATAACAAGGCGCTCAAGCCCAGCGCCCGCCGTCTTTTTCACTTCAGCCGACGAAGTAAAAACGGGGATTTCAGATTCGGGACGAACATCGCTCACTGAATTTGCGGCCGCGGTCGAAGCTTCAGTCGAGCCGGTCATAGCACCAGTTTTTGAGGCTTCGGAACTTACCGCCGAAGGTGCCGCTGGCTTAGACGCCAAAACAACCGAGGCTTCCGACGCGGTCGTGCCGACGGCAGGAGCGCTCGCTCGAATGTCATCGGAGACAGCTGAGATTGAAACGTTTCGCGACCCTTCAATGGCTTGCGCTGAAGCTTCGAGGCTTGCTGGCATAGTGATGATAACACCTGAAGCACCACCGGACGGATTCGCAGATCTAGTCATTTGAAGAGCTTCAGCAACGCGGGCTGCACTCTTATCTGAGATATTAAAACGCAAAACACCAGAGTTGCCGTTTCGAGACACCGAGAGCGTTGGGATCAGGCGGTCCTCAAAACGGAACAGCTGCCGCTTCCCATCGACAGCGAAGTCGGCACCCGGAACTGCAATTTCAATCGTCGAAGCGTCCGGCGCTGTGACGGTCGCTTCACTGCCTGCAAAGTCAGTCTGAACATTGGCAGATATGACGACATCCTGCCCCTGCCGCGACAAAGCGATGTCTGCGGCGGAAGCCTGAGTGCTAACCATCAAAATAGAAACCAGAAAGAAAAAAACAAAGCGTGATTTCGCAAAAGATGTCACTCAAGCCCTCCATGGCCTCGACGCCGAACCGGCGTCACGTCGACTTCGACTCTACTTCAACTGCTCAACACGCTCGGCCGGCGAAATAATATCCGTCAAACGAACACCAAACTTTTCATTCACGACAACGGCTTCACCGCGCGCCACAAGTTTATCATTGACCAAAACTTCCATCGGCTCCCCGGCCAACTTCGCAAGCTCAATGACGCTACCTTGGCCAAGATTGAGGAGCTCGCTCACAAGCATTCGCGTGCGACCCAACTCAACGGTGACTTTCAGCGGAATATCAAGAATGAGATCGAGGTTTCGATCGTTCTTACGAAGCTCAGTGACCGACGCTTTTGTCGTTGTCGCCGACGTCGCTTCCGCTTCTAACAGGTTAGCGAGGTTGCTCTTCTCATCGGCCATGTCCGTCTCCTTTGTTTCTGTTCTCAGGTGTCTTCGTCAATTGAACGGCGACCGACCCATGGTTGATTCCGTAGAATCCCTTAAATTTTGGAACACCCTCAACCTGAACGTCAAACTCACCACCTGAATCTTGGTCGAGGGGAATGACGTCGCCGAGTTTTAGGTTCATGAGGTCGTTCAACGTGATCTCGGTTTCTCCAAGGTTCACGGTCACGTCCACTTCTGTGTGCTGAAGCTGCTTTTGCAGAATGCCAGACCAGATTTTCTTATCGGCTTGATCGCTTTCGATTTGAAAGCCGCTCGAAAGCTTCTGTTTGATGGGTTCGATTGTCGCGTACGGAATCACAAGCGTGATCGTTCCATTCGCGTTTTCAAGTTCAACGTCAAAAGTCGAGGCGATAACGACGTCCGTTGGCGGTACAAGACCCACAAACTGCGGATTCACTTCCGTACGAACAAAACTGCAATCAATCTTCGCTATGGAAATCCAGGCCTGCTCAAGGTCATCGATTGCAAGCTGTACGACTTTTTGAATGATCGTGAGCTCGATCGGAGTAAAGTCTTTACCTTCGACTTTGTTGTAGGGACGGTCATCGCCGCCAAAAAAACTGTCAACCAAAGCGTAGGCTAATTTCGTTTCGATCACCAAAAGGGCCGAACCCCGAAGCGCATTGAAACGCAGCACCGACATACATGTCGGCATTGGAAGCGTGTTGATGAACTCGCCAAATTTTAAAAAGTCCGTCGAGGCGTGATTTAGAGTCGCAATCTTACGCAGCTGTGCCGACAGCGAGACTCGAAATGAACGCATGAACTTTTCATAAATGACATCAAGCTGTGGCAGACGACCGCGAATAATGCGGTCCTGGCTGGTCAGATCGTAGACTACGACGACGCGATCATCTCCACCGGCTCCAACTTCGGCGCCCGTTTTCTCTGCGATCTCGCCCTCGTTCACCGCGGCTAAGAGTGCATCTACTTCACTTTGTGAAAGGACCTGATTCATCGTTGGACCTCTAGTTGTAAATAAACTCAGTGAAGTGAACGTGCTTGATCTTGCCCTTGGTCAGAAACGAATTGACCGCATCTTTAATTTCATCGCGGAGACCTTCTTTACCTTCGCGCGACTCAAGATCCTTAAATGTTTTTGACGAGAGAATAATAATGATGATGTCGCGAATCTGAGGCTTTCTCTTCTCGATCTCTTCGATAACTTTTTCGCTTGCGACCTCAAGCTCCATGTTGACCTTGAGGAGGCGGTTACCGCGGTTGCCGGCTAAGTTCACATAGAAGGTTTCCATCGGAATCATTTTTCCGACAAACTCATCCGCTTTCTCAAGCTCTTCACCCTGGGCCTGCGCCTCGCCCTCGACGACCTTTTCGATCGTGGCCTGCTGAGCTTCTTTTTGTTTACCAAGGTAGATCATGGCACCAACACCGCCGACGACCAGCATGTTCACAATCACCAGAACGTAGAGAAGGACGGGTTTCGAGGCCGACTTTGCTTCTGCCGGTGCTGAACTTTCCTTCGCTGCTTCCTCTGCCACTCTCGCCTCCTGCGTTCGCTGCTCAACAGCTTCCAGATCCTATCCAGACCATATGGTAAGCAACGAGAGTGCCACGTGATTTCATACGAAAACTCACTCTGTTTGGCAGGACCCCGAACCGTCAGCTTGCGGTTATTTAATTCTGAGATTTCACGCACGACGAACGTCGCAAGGAAAAACCAAAGGCCTGATTGAATTTTGACGGCGTTAAACTTGACGGCGTCCGATAGGGCGCATCCTAGCTAAAAGTCGAGTTTCGCGCCCTCGACACGGCCCATGAGCTCAAGGAGAGATCCGTGTTGTGCCGGCGGAGCACAGAGGATGGACCTCATACGAGGTTCAAAACTTCGCCCCGAAAAATCAGTCGCGATGCCACCAGCTTCACGAGCAATCAGTGCACCCGCCGCTGTGTCCCAGGGCTGAAGATTTCGCTCCCAAAAACCATCGAAAATTCCTTCGGCGACAAAACACAAATCGAGCGCCGCTGCTCCGAGCCGGCGAATTCCGCGCGCATGGCGAATCACATGCGAAACCATCTCCATCTGCTGATCCAAAGTGTGATCTGCGCTGGAGAACCCTGTCGCAAAAAGACCCTCTCGAAACAGCGTGCGCTTCGAAACCGAGATCGGTCGGCCATTCAAAAACGCACCCTCACCACGAATCGCATGATAGCGGCTCCCCAAAAGAGGAGCGTCAACAACACCCATGATCAGTTCGCCATCCACTTCGAGTCCCATACTAATACAAAAAAATGGAACTCGGTGGACGTAGTTCGTTGTTCCATCCAATGGGTCAATCATCCAAAGAGCACTCTCGGACGCCTCTGCCCCCGACAGTCCCGTTTCTTCGCCTAAGATCTGATGGTTGGGAAAACGCTGAAAAAGAATGGCTTTAATCACGGATTCGGACTCGCGGTCGGCCTCGCTGACCAGTCCAGCCTGAAATTTCTCGTCAATTTGTGAAAGCCGCCCGTAGTGCTTTTTAAGCACTTCACCGGCTCGATCTGCAGCCTCAAACGCGGCGCTCAAAGCCTCTTTCCCGAGTGCTCTTGAATGCTTGTCGTTGGAGGTCGAGGAGCGAGGAGGTACGGCCATGATGTCATAGGCTGGCGATTCGAGGAATTTGTCAAGTATTTGACACGTTGACCTCGAGTTCTTTGATTCCTTAACATAGTAGATGTGGTGCCAACGGACGGCATCGAATTTTTCGATTAGTTTATTGGATTAATCTAGGAGATGCCGAAATGAAAATGTTCTCATTGAATGAGCGAGGAGCATCGAGCTGGGATCTCGTGCTTAAAGTTCTCTCGATCACGCTCGTATCGCTGTTTGCTTTCTCGTCGGGTGTTTGGTTCGGAAAAAAACTTTCCGATAGCGACCATCAACGAATGGCTCTTGAAGGCGAGTTCGACAATGAAGTTCGAAAAACGGCTTCGGTCGAAGAAAAAACCGATCTCGATGATCGCGAATCGTTGACGGATGAAGAAGTCACCGCGGCCGCCGACAAAGCTCTCGAGGCTCACAAAATTAAATCTGAGAACGCGGAAACCGGAACAACCGACGTCGCAGAAAAAGCGCAAGTCGTAGCGGCAAAACCAGAAACGCACTCAGCTGGACATTCAAAGGCCAGCACGGCCGCAAATGCAGCAGCACCTTCGGCACCAGTAACTTCTGCGACATCCGCCAAGTCGGCGATTGCAGCCGCCGCGGGTAAGGATGTTGCACCGATCGCAACGACTCGTAATGTCGCGTCGACGGCGGCATCGACAGCAGCGCCAATTGCTACCACAGTGAAAGTTCCAGCTCCGTCGGCAGCACCGAAAGATTCGAAATCAAAACCTGATCTATCGATGGCTCATCAAGCCGCTGTTCGCGTTGCCAACAATGCATCGCCCGTCGCTAAGGAAGCTCCGCCCGTTGAGTCCCGTGTTCCGTCGAGTCTGCCAAAGACAGTCGGCGCCACCAACGACGTGGAGTTCACAGTTCAGGTCGCGTCTTATCCGACGGCGGACGCCGCGAAGGAACATGTCGACTCGATGGTAAAAAAAGGTTTCCCAGCTTTTCCCGTCGAAGCAAAGATCAACGGAAAGACATGGTACCGAGTGAGCGTCGGAAGTTTCAAATCGTTCAACGACGCTTCGAAGTTTCGTGCCCAGCTTTTAAAACAAGCCGACCTCCCGTCTGCAATTGTTCAAAAAGTGGCTCGCTAAGGCTCGACGCCTAATAAACTGAAAGTTCCAAATTAACAAAGACGCCCCAACGGGCGTCTTTTATTTTGAAGTTGTCTGCGGAATTATACCGAAGCTCGGGACGAACAACAAAAGACTTCGTCCACCGACTTTGAAGACCTAAAGCCAAAGAAAATCCGCCCATCCACGATCCGCGACTGAGTTCCATCGATTGATTCAACGTCGTTTCAACGTTCGTGCGAAGTGCTCCGATTCCAGCAGAAAATACGGGCGCCCAGGGAGCATCATAATCGGAGACGTAGCTCAGCCAACTTGTCAGCGACTCGACATCTCGAGCGACCGAGACCGTTCCGTTTCCGTCGGATGTCCGAAACGAAGAGTACTCCGCGCGCACTCTCCAGTTTTCCCAAGTCACGCCCACAGCACCACTCAGTGGTAGTCTCGTAACGTCTGTGGCTCCGCCGTTATCTTTCTCAAATAAGACGCCCGAACCGAGCCCCGCAAAAACCTGAACGCCTTCAGAAGATATGGTCGGAGCGGTCAGTGATTCCGCTGCGACCGCATCTGACAAAAGCAGTTGAATCATGACGACCGGTATCAGTCTCATCATAAATTTCATCGGGATTCTGGTGCCTGTAAAGGTTCAGCCGCCGGCGCCGGCGGCATTGGCGTCTGGCAAAGCCCTGACGTAAGATCGCTGGACGCCCGCAGACGGGAAAGTTCATCGCAAACGGCCTTTGAAATTGAGGCCTCTACGAGAACACTGCCCTTGGTACTTTCCAAAATTGTGGGCCCCTGAAGAAGTGCCGTGAGCATGGGTTTCAGAAGAGCCTCTGGTTCGATCTCCGTTCTCCCCCACTGTTTCAAGATCTCCTGAGAGAGCTCGGGCATCGAGCGAGCCAGTGCCGCACGCACTCGTTCAACGGCGTCGTCCTGACTTAATCCTGCATCCCGACTCAGGCGATCGACCAAACCGCGAAGCGTTCGCGCATACTCGGTTCCAAAACGATAGGCTTCAGCGACGCGGCCCTGTTCAGATTTTAGAACAGGAAGACCTGACCTCGATACCGTCACCAAACTGTTTCGCAAAAAAACCTTCTGCGGAAAGACGAAAGCAGGTTTATCGAGACGGCGAACTTTGCTCTCACCTTCTCCCAGAGAACGCCCAACGAATTCATCGTCTCGCGCATAAGCCCAACCCCAGAAGTCGGCCAGACCCTCGTTGAGGGCACGAAGCAAAACCTGATTGTAGATTTTTAGAGGAACAATCTGATTTGAGACAAGCAGATCTGAAGTGATGGGCGCAAGCTCGATGAACGACACACCCACCTTCGCGTGGTTGTGATGATGCTGAGAGCATGCGATAGAGTCATCCCAGCCGTAGGGAATAGATCCGGTGCGGGCCGCTTCACGAATTGCATTTAGAATCACGAATTGAAAAGTGCGATGATAATGTTCGTGGGCAACGATCCCTGCATTGAGTGAAATCGGAAGTTGATCGCCAGAAAATGGAACGAAGAAAAGGGAATCGAGGCGACCATCATAAATCGCATTGTCGTAAATTAGCGGCATCGATGGTCCCGCCGAAATTCGCGCCTGAAGTCCGATGCGCGCAGGGCCGCTGAAAAATGAATCAAGCTTGTAGCGTTGATCGATTTGATTCAATCGCTCAAGATGCGCATAGATTGTCGTCGCTTGAAGCGTAACAAAGTCCGACGGAATGAAACGCTCATCAACGCGCGTGAAGCGGCCCACGGGTTCGTCACTGACGACAGACCCAGCCTCAATTCGAGGATCGACGAGAATTGTTGCAACATCACCTCGAAGCGACTCATGATCTCGGAAAGTCGACAGAGAAATATCCTGCAGCGTCGCTTTGCCACTCCCATTGGGCCAAGGGATTCTAAAAATTTTGACCTGAGCGCCGTCCGCCGATGAAGAATCGTCCACGGGCGCGCAGCCAGAGGCCACGAGAGCCAAAAGCACCGTCAAGATGAGCGATAAGGAGGGCCGTAAACCGGAGAGAGTGAAAATGACGGACTCCAATCGTTTTGCTCAATGCGTTGCCAGGTACCCCTTTCGGGAGAAATCCGCTAAACCCAACGCTACTTTGGACCTCGTTTCGTAAAGCACAGCGTGGGCCGTAATCCATTCACTTCGATCGACGTAAAAAGGGCTTTAAGTGCAACAGGAGACGACGTTTTCAATGTCACATGAAGGTTCTACTGAAGGTTCTACAGGCGGCGCCGCAAGTGGTCCGCCAAATGGGCTCGAAGCGATCACTAAAGGTCTGAATCCGCCGCAGCTGGAGGCTGTCCAAACATTGGACGGTCCGCTTCTAATTCTTGCAGGAGCAGGCTCGGGAAAAACGCGCGTCCTCACTCATCGTATCGCTAACCTCATTGCCACGGGACGTGCGACTCCGGATCAAATTTTGGCAGTTACCTTCACCAATAAAGCCGCTCGTGAGATGGAAAAAAGAACGGCCGCACTTCTCTCTGCACTTCGGCTCCCAGGAGCGTCGACAGGAAATACTTTTGGCTCCGGCTACAGTCTTCGTGGGCGAATGTGGATCTCGACGTTTCATGCTATCGGAGCAAGACTTCTTCGCGAACACATTGAACTTCTCGATTACAAAACTTCGTTCGGTATTTACGATTCGGGCGAACAGCTTGCGATGGTCAAAAAAGTTTCAGCAGCCCTTGGCTTTGATGAAAAACTTCACCCCGCCAAAAACTTTGCCAGTCGAATCAATTCTGTAAAAACCGATGGTCTGATGCCTGACGATGTCAAAAAGCGTAGGCATCTGATGGATGATCAACAGCTGGCCGTGTTTGAGCGTTACGAAGAAGAAATGAAACGCGCCAATGCTCTTGATTTCGGCGACCTTCTCATTAAAACGCATCAGCTGTTTTCAGATTACCCGGCCGTCCTTGATGCGTATCGGTCGCAGTTTCGCTACATCATGGTCGACGAGTATCAGGACACGAACTCGGTTCAATACAAAATCGTGCGCCTTTTGGCCGACGGCCACAAGAATCTTTGTGTTGTCGGCGACGAAGATCAGTCGATCTACTCGTGGCGCGGCGCTGACATTCAAAACATTCTTTCGTTTGAAAAAGACTTTCCCGAAACGAAAGTCGTGAAGCTGGAAGAGAACTATCGTTCAACACAGACAATTATCGGCGCCGCTACTCACGTCATCCGAAACAACACGCAACGAAAAGACAAAACTCTTTTTACCAACAATCCGACCGGTGAACCCATCATCGTTCGCGAGGAATCCAACGAATACGACGAAGCTCGGTTTGTCGTAAACGAAATCTCGAAACTCTTCCGTGAGACGGATGTTTCTCCGGAAGAAATCGCCGTGTTTTATCGAACCAACGCGCAAAGCCGCGTGCTAGAAGAGCAGTTCCGCTCGCGTGCGATAGCGTACCGTCTGGTCGGCGGCATGAAGTTTTACGACCGCATGGAAGTAAAAGATATTTTGGGGTACTTGAAACTGATTTTAAACCCCAGCGACGACGTCAGCTTTAAGCGCATTATCAATGTTCCAGCGCGAGGCATTGGCAAAACGACTGTTGAACGCATCGAAGAAATCTCAAACTCCAGCCGCATCTCGATGATAGAAGCTACGACGATGGCTATCGAAAGCCGCGAATTCAATTCGGGCACGACTTCAAAGCTTCGAAACTTTTTGAATCTTCTTTTAAGTCTAAGAGATGAAGCCCGCCAAGTTTCACTTCCTGATCTTTCGATCGCGGTCGTCGACAAAACAGAGTATGCCAAGCGCCTCATGACGGAATCGACACCGGAGGCCGAAGCGCGCCTACAAAACTTGGAAGAACTTCAGAATGCGATTTCAAAGTTTGCCGAAGAGCGCGGCGAAGAAGGTCACCTTCAGTCGTTCCTTGAGGAAATGGCTTTAGTGAGCGATGCCGACGACACGGGCGGCGAAGCCGAAAAGTGTGTGACGATGATGACTCTTCACATCTCAAAAGGCCTTGAGTACCCCGTCGTATTTATTGTCGGGTGCGAAGAGGGGCTTTTCCCCAGCGGCCGCGCCACTGATTCAAATGATCCCACTGAAATCGAAGAGGAACGAAGACTCTGTTACGTCGGAATGACCCGCGCTGAAAAACGACTTTTCATGACGTACGCTCGGACTAGAAAAGTTTGGGGCTCGGATCAAATGAATCCGCCCAGCCGATTTCTCAAAGAGCTTCCCAAAGAAGGCGTCGTGCAACAATCCGCCATGGGAAGTCGACCTCGCTTCCTCGAAAAGTGGGGCGACGCCGGAAGCGAATATGGACCTCAAGGAGGCTCTGGCCATCCACTAATGAAAAGTGGCGGCTCGCCCTTCCCAGACTACGAAAATGCTGTCGACTCGTTTGATGACACGGCCTCCAGTGGGCCAGCGTTCAAAAAAGGACTTCGCGTGCGTCACCCCTCCTACGGGACAGGAAGCGTTCTTCAGGTCGAAGGCACCGGAGCCGATTTAAAAGTGACAGTCGTTTTTGCCGACAACACAGTAAAAAAGTTCGTCGCAAAATACGCTCGCCTAGAAAAAGCGTGATCCCAATCTTTGCGCAAATGTGCGCAAAGCAGCAAAGCCCAGAGGGCGAAGCGACATTACCGATCTTTGCGCAAGCCTGCGCAAAGCAGCGTAGCCCAGAGGGCGAAGCGACATTACCG
>LNFM01003257.1_pt1 | contig 69175 bp, 61 predicted proteins | sample 596031 | NCBI WGS metagenome assembly LNFM01 (sample SAMN04254537, study PRJNA301005) | activated carbon metagenome | isolation source: dual media filters at the Ann Arbor, Michigan drinking water treatment plant | place: USA: Ann Arbor
CCGTGCCCACGATGGGCGCCGGCTGGTGCCCGCCCGGCATGCTGGGCATCGGCGTGGGCGGCACGGCCGAGAAGGCCATGCTGCTGGCCAAGGAGGTGCTGATGGAGCCGATCGACATGTTCGACCTGCTCGCCCGCGGCCCGCAGAACAAGCTGGAAGAGCTGCGCATCGAGCTCTACGAGAAGGTCAATGCGCTGGGCATCGGCGCCCAGGGCCTGGGCGGCCTGACCACCGTGCTCGACGTGAAGATCGCCACCTGGCCCACGCACGCGGCCAGCAAGCCGGTGGCCATGATCCCGAACTGTGCCGCCACGCGCCACGCGCACCTGGTGCTGGACGGCAGCGGCCCGGCCTACATGGAGCCGCCCAGCCTCGACCTGTGGCCCGACGTGAAGTGGGCGCCCGACTACAACAAGAGCAAGCGTGTCGACCTCAACACGCTCACGCGCGAGCAGGTGGCCAGCTGGAAGCCGGGCGACACGCTGCTGCTGAACGGCAAGATGCTCACCGGCCGCGACGCCGCGCACAAGCGCATCCAGGACATGCTGGCCAAGGGCGAGAAGCTGCCGGTCGACTTCACCAACCGCGTCATCTACTACGTCGGCCCGGTCGACCCGGTGCGCGACGAGGTGGTGGGCCCGGCCGGCCCGACCACCGCCACGCGCATGGACAAGTTCACCGAGATGATGCTGGCGCAGACCGGTCTCATCAGCATGATCGGCAAGGCCGAGCGCGGTCCCGCCGCCATCGAGGCCATCCGCAAGCACAAGAGCGCGTACCTGATGGCCGTGGGCGGCGCCGCCTACCTGGTGGCCAAGGCCATCAAGGGCGCCCAGGTGGTGGGCTTCGCCGACCTGGGCATGGAAGCCATCTACGAGTTCGACGTCGTCGACATGCCGGTGACCGTGGCGGTCGACTCCGCCGGTACCAGCGTGCACAACACCGGCCCGGCCGAGTGGCAGGCGCGCATCGGCAAGATCCCCGTCGTCGTGGCGTGATTTCCGGCCGGGGAGGCTGCCGACTGAGCGATCCCCTCATCTCTTCGCGGCCGCACTGACGGCCGGGCTGCGGGCCGGGCCCCGGACGACGGCAGCGCAGTGTGCCGACTGCGCTGCAAAGGCCTGTGCAGTGCTAGATTGTTCGTCACGCCACTTGCCTGCCCGCCGTGTCGAGCTTCGCCCGCACCAAGCTCCAGCCGCCCCGTGTGCGGGCCGGCGCACTCATTCCCCGCCCCGTCCTGGAGGAACGGCTCGCGCGCGACCTGCTGGACTATCGCGCCGTGCTCGTCTGCGCACCGGCCGGCTTCGGCAAGACCTCGCTGCTGGCGCGACAGATCGAAAGGCTGCCCGGCGGCACCGCGGTGGCCTGGGTGGGCTGCGACAGCGACGACTCGCCGATGCAGCTGCTCGAATGCCTGGTCGCCGCGCTCGAACCCTTCGACCTGCCGTGGCGCACCGACCCCGGCGCGCTGATGGTGTCGGCGGCGCAGGCCGACACGCGCGAGGCACGGCGAAGGCTGGTGGCCGAGGTCATCAACGCGCTGGACGCCTGCGATGTGCCGCACGGCGTGATCTTCGTCGACGACCTGCACCGCGTGCAGCACGGCATGGTCTACCAGTTCCTTGACCTTCTGCTGGAGCGCTTCACGCCGCGCTGGACGATGGTGATCGCCACGCGCGAGGAGCCGCCGCTGCCGCTGGCCCGTCTGCGGGCGGCCGGCCACCTGGCCGACTACCGCTCCACGGACCTGCGCTTCGAACCCGCCGAGACGCTGCGGCTGGCGCGCGCAGCCGGCCTCGACGAGAGCGCCGCCGAGTCGCTGCAGGCCCGCACCGACGGCTGGCCCGTGGGGCTGCGGCTGGCGCTGGACCTGCAGCGTGGGGGCGCCGGCGCGGCCGGGCACACCATCGACCGCCGCGTCTTCGACTTCCTGGCCACCGAGGTGCTCGACCGCATGCAGCCCGAGCTGCGCGAATTCCTCCTCGCCTGCTCGGTGCTGCCCGAGCTGACGGCTTCGCGCTGCGCCGCGGTCACCGGCGACCCGCATGCCGCCCTGCGGCTGGACCAGATCGATCGCGCCGGCCTTTTCGTCACGCCGCTGGACGCCACCGAGCCGACCTGGCGCCTGCACGACCTCTTCCGCGCCACGCTGGAACAGCACCTGCGGCGCGACCGGCCCGCCGAGGTGCCCCAGCTGCTGGCGCGGGCCGCGGCCAGCGAGCCCGACCCGGTGCGCCGCGTCGGCTTCCTGCTGCATGCCCAGGACTGGCCGGCCGCCGCCGCCGAACTGCGCGAGCTGAGCCCGGGCCTGCTGACCTCGGGCGCACTGGCCGACGTGCTGCACCTGCTGGAGCGCTTTCCCGCGGCCGAGCGCGAACGCCAGCCCGACCTGCAGCTCACGCTGGCAACCACCGGCTGGGCGCGCTGGGACTGGCCGCTGATGCAGTCGGCCTCGCACCGGGCCGTGCAGGGCTACCGGCGCGAAGGCCGCAGCCTGCAGGCGCTGGAGGCCAGCGGCTACGAGGTCATCGCGCTGCGCGGCGGGGGCCTGCGCGAGGACAGTTCGGCGGCGTCTGCGGTGCTGGAGGCAGCGTGTGCCCGCCTGGTGGACCCCCGGCGGTGGGAGCAGCAGCCGGTGACCGGCAACGAGCCGGACTACGTGGCGCTGGCGTTGCTGGCACTGGACCGCATCTGGGCGGCCTTCGACGAAGGACGCCTGGCCGACCTGCCGGGCCACCTGCAATGCCAGATGCGCCTGCTCGACGGCAGCACCGGTCCCGAGGCGCTGTTCCGCAGCCTGCCCCTGCCGCTGTACCTGGGCTTGCCCGGCCTGCGCGAGCCCCTGCTGCACTACGTGCATGTGGTGATGGGCCGCACCGAGCGCATGCCCGGGGAGCTGCGCACGCTGGCGCGCGGGCTGCTGGGCGGTGTGCGGCTGTGGGCGGGCGACGTCGCCAGCGCGCTGCCCGAGCTGCTGGAAGCCGCCGACGAGGTGCGCTGGCAGGTGCATCCGCTGCGGCTGACGCTCTACGTGCAGACGCCGCTGAACCTGGCCCATGCTCTGCGCGGCGACGTGGTCTCGCTGCTGCAGGATGCCGAGCGCTTCGAGGCCGGCATGAAGCGCGCGGCGGACGTGCCCGCGCTGGGCCAGCGCGTGGCCTTCGAGCGCTTCACGCTGGCGCGCTGGATGCTGTGCGCCGGCTGCGACGGCGTGGCGCGCGACCTGCTGCGCATGGTTCGCGGCCATGTCGACCCGCGCGAGCGACCCATCTTCGCGCAGCAGCGCCGCGCGCTGGGCGGCTACCTGGCCTGGATCGATGGCGACGCCGAGGCGGCGCTGGCCGCCTTCGAGCCCCTGCTCGCCGAACCGGCCGTCGGCCTGTTCGGCCTGGCCAGCGAATTGCGACTGCGCGTGGCCCACCTGCGCATGGCACGGGGCGATGCGCTGCAGGACGTTGCTCTCGTGCTGCAGCCGCTGTTCCGTCGCCACGCCGGCGACGCCGACCTCGCCGCCGTCTGGACCGCCGGCCCGGTGCTGCTGGAAGGTCTGGCCGCCACGGACTGGGGCACGGCGATGGAGGCTGGCCCGCAGCGTCAGCTGGCCGACTGGGCGCAGCGTGCGCGCGCCCTGCGCATCGATGCCGCGCCGGCTGTCGCAGCGGCCGCCCCGGCCGAGCCCACGCCGTCGGGCCGGATGCCCTTGGCTGCCGCTCTGCCGGCATCGGGCCGCGGCGACCCGGCGCTCGCGCAGCTCTCGGCCCGCGAACGCGAGGTGCTGGAACGGCTGGCCGCCGGCGACAGCAACAAGCTCATCGCGCGCGCCTTCGACCTTTCTCCGCACACGGTCAAGCGGCACGTCGCCAACATCCTCGACAAGCTGGGCGTGGCCTCGCGCGGGCAGGCGGCGGCCTGGTTCCGCGAACGCGGCTGAGGCAGGCCAGCCGTCGCCGGTGCGGCCGCCGCTGCCGGCCGATGGCCCATGGCCCATCCATTGGCCCGTTCACTGGCTCTTCCGGCCGATGTGCGCCGGCGGCCCTTCCGCGACAGTGCGTGCACCGTCACTGATCGTCTGGAGACCGACATGAGCAACCCCACCGAAACCCGCCTCGACTTCTACGCCCCCATCCACAAGGCCATCCGTTCCTTCATGGCCGACACCCTGGTGCGCGTGGGCAACATGGACACCACCGACGACGCCGAGGTGCAGGCCACGCTGGCCCAGCTCGGTGCCCTGCTGGGCCTGATGCGCTCGCACCTGCAGCACGAGAACACCTTCGTGCACCCGGCCATCGAGGCGCGCTGCCAGGGCGGCTCGATGCGCATTGCCCACGAGCACGACGAGCACCGGCAGGCGCTGGATGCGCTGGACGCCGAGGCGCGGGCCGTCGTCGCCGCGCCCGCCGCGCAGCGAGACCTGCTGGCACTGCGCCTGTACCGCCAGCTGGCGCTGTTCGTGGCCGAGAACCTGGAGCACATGCACGTCGAGGAGACGGTGCACAACCCGCTGCTGTGGGCCGCCTACACCGACGAGGAACTGAACGTCGTGCACGACCAGCTGCTGGCCAGCATCCCGCCGCAGGAGATGGCGCTGGCGCTGCACTGGATGGCGCCGTCGCTGTCGCACGCCGAACTCGCCGGCATGCTGGCCGGCATGCAGGCGCAGATGCCGCCCGAGCACTTCCGTGGCGTCGTCGGGCAGGTGCAGCCGCGCCTGCCGGTGCCTCGCTGGGACAAGCTGGCGCGCGCGCTGAACCTGCCGCAGCAGCCCGGCCTGGTCCACGCCTGAGCCCCCGAGGAGCCGTCATGAAGACCTGGAAACGCTGGACCCTGGCCGGCACCGCGACGCTGCTGGCCATGGTCGGCAGCGGCTTCACGCTCGGCCACGTGATGGCCGAGCACAAGAAGGACCGCCACGTCGCCGTCGACGTGCGGCCGGTGGCCGTGCCCGCCACGGCGCAGGCCGTGGCGCGCGGGCGCTACCTGTACGCTACGCGCGGCTGCGCCGATTGCCATGGCGCCAACGGCGACGGGCGCGTCTTCATCGACGACGGCGCCATGCGCGTGGCCGGCCCGCAGATCGCGCCGGGCCGCGCCAGCGTCACGGCGGCCTATTCGCCGCAGGACTGGGTGCGCACCGTCCGCCATGGCGTCAAGCCCGACGGCCGGCCCGTGCTGATCATGCCCAGCGAGGACTACAACCGCCTCACCGATGCCGACCTCGGCGCGCTGGTGGCTTATGTGCGCCAGATGCCGGCCGTCGACGGCCAAGGCGCGATGGTGCAGCTGCCGCTGCCGGTGCAGATGCTCTATGCACTGGGCGTGGTGAAGGACGCCGCCGAGAAGATCGATCACCGCCTGCCGCCGCAGCAGCCGGTGGAGGATGGACCGACGCCGGAACATGGCCGCTACGTGGCCGGCATGTGCGTCGGCTGCCACGGCCGCCAGCTGGCCGGCGGCAAGATCCCGGGGGGCCCGCCCGATTGGCCGGCAGCGGCCAACCTCACCCCCGGCGAAGGCAGTGCCATGACGCGCTATGCCGACCCGCGTGCCTTCGAGGCCATGATGCGCAGCGGCAAGCGGTCCGACGGCAGCGCCATCCGGGTGATGCCCTTCGAGTCGCTGTCCAAGCTGAGCGAGACCGACCTGGAGGCCGTGTTCGTCTACCTGCAGACCTTGCCGGCGCGGCCCGAGGGCGCCAACTGAAGCGGGCGCGGCGGCTCCCACCCGTTCGCGGGGAGGTGTCAGCTTCAGGCACGGTGGCTGCCACGACAATCGGGCCATGTCGCAGCTCTTCGAGGTCCACCCGCAGAACCCGCAGCCGCGCCTGCTCAAGCAGGCCGCGCAGATCCTGCAGGAAGGGGGCGTAGTCGCCGTGCCCACCGACTCCAGCTATGCCCTGGTGTGCCGGCTCGACGACAAGGCCGCTGCCGAGAGCCTGCGCCGCATCCGCCAGGTCGACGACAAGCACCACCTGACCCTGCTGTGCCGCGACCTCAGCGAACTGGCCAGCTACGCACGCGTGGACAACCGCCAGTACCGGCTGCTGAAGCTGGGCACGCCGGGGCCCTACACCTTCATCCTCGAAGCGACGAAGGAAGTGCCGCGGCGCCTGTCGCACCCGTCACGACGCACCATCGGCCTGCGCGTGCCCGACCACCGCGTGACGCAGGAACTGCTGTCGCTGTTCGGCCAGCCCCTGCTGGCCACCACGCTGATCGCGCCCGGCGACACCGAGCCGATGAACGACGCGACCGAGATCCGCGATCGCTTCCAGAAGAGCCTGCAGGCGGTGGTGGATGCCGGCGCCTGCCCGATGGAGCCGACCACGGTGATCGACATCACCAACGACGAGCCGGTGCTCGTGCGGCAAGGCCGCGGCGACCTGGCCCGACTCGGGCTGTAAAGCAAGGGTCCATTTGAGCAAGACGCCGCAGGCGTCGAGCGCCCGTCAAGCGGACGCCGTGGATCCGGCTCCGCCGGTCCACCGGGGTCGCCCCCTTGAGGCGGAGCTGCGCAGCCGCTACCGGGGTGGGCCCATCAGTGCCTGAAGTGCCGGGTGCCGGTGAAGACCATCGCCACGCCGCGCTCGTCGGCGGCGGCGATCACCTCTTCGTCGCGCATCGAGCCGCCGGGCTGGATGACACTGGTGGCGCCCGCTTCGCAGACCACGTCCAGGCCATCGCGGAAGGGGAAGAAGGCATCGCTGGCCACCACCGACCCGGCCAGCGACAGGCCTGCGTTCTGGGCCTTGATGCTGGCAATGCGGGCGCTGTCGACACGGCTCATCTGCCCGGCGCCCACGCCCAGGGTCATGCCGTCGCCGCAATAGACGATGGCGTTGCTCTTCACGAACTTGGCCACCTTCCAGGCGAACATCAGGTCGGCCATCTGTTCGGGGCTGGGCTTCACCCGCGTGACCACGCGCAGTTCGGAGGCCGTCACGTTCTTGGCGTCCTGCGACTGCAGCAGCAGGCCGCCGCCGACGCGCTTGAAGTCCAGCGCATTGGTGGCCTGCGACAGCGGCACCTCGAGCAGGCGCACGTTCTGCTTGCCGGCGAAGAGCTGACGCGCCTCGGGCGTGATGGCCGGTGCGATCAGCACCTCGATGAACTGCTTGTGCTCGGCGATGCGCAGTGCGGTGGCTTCGTCCAGCGGGCGGTTGCAGGCCACGATGCCGCCATAGGCCGAGATGGTGTCGGTCTTCCAGGCCTTGGCATAGGCCTCCACCAGGCTGCCGCCCACGGCCACGCCGCAGGGGTTGGCGTGCTTGACGATGACGCAGGCCGGCTGCTCGAAGGTCTTCACGCACTCCCAGGCCGCGTCGGCATCGGCGATGTTGTTGTAGCTCAGCTCCTTGCCCTGCAACTGCCGCCAGCCGGCCAGCAGGCCCTCGGCGGGGCGCGCCTCGCGGTAGAAGGCGGCGCTCTGGTGCGGGTTCTCGCCGTAGCGCATGTCCTGCACCTTGGTCACCTGCAGGTTGTAGACCGCAGGGTAGGGCTCGCGCACCGGGACGCTCTCGGCACCGGGCTGCAGCGAGGTCAGGTAGTTGGTGATCATGCCGTCGTAGGCGGCGGTGTGCGCGAACACCTTGCGGGCGAGCATGAACTTGGTGCTGCGCTGCACGGCACCGGCCTTCAGCTCGTCGAGCACGCGGGCGTAGTCCGCGGGGTCGATCACCACCGCCACGTCGGCCCAGTTCTTGGCCGCGGCGCGCAGCATGGCCGGGCCGCCGATGTCGATGTTCTCGATCGCGTCTTCCAGCGTGCAGTCGGCGCGCGCCGTGGCCTGCGCGAAGGGGTAGAGATTCACCACCAGCAGGTCGATGGTGTCGATGCCGTGCGCGGCCAGCGCGGCCATGTGCGCCGGCAGGTCGCGCCGCGCCAGCAGGCCGCCGTGGATGCGCGGGTGCAGCGTCTTCACGCGGCCGTCCAGCATCTCGGGGAAGCCCGTCACCTCGGCCACCTCGGTCACGGCCAGCCCGGCATCGGCGAGCAGCCGCGCGGTGCCGCCGGTGGACAGCAGCTTCACGCCCAGGGCCGCCAGCGCACGCGCGAAGTCGACGACACCGGTCTTGTCGGAAACGGAGAGGAGGGCGGTGGTCATTTGATCAGCTTATGGTCCTGCAGCTTGCGACGCAGTGTGTTGCGGTTGATGCCCAGCCATTCGGCGGCCTTGCTCTGGTTGCCCTCGGCCTGCTGCATGACGACCTCGAGCAGCGGCCTTTCGACCGCGTGCACCATCATCTCGTGCAGGCCGTGCGGCTCTGCGCCGCGCAGGTCGCGGAAGTACTGCGCCAGGCTCTCTCGCACGCACTCGTCGATGTGGCGTCGGCTCATGCTCGGCGAGCGTTTCGAAGCTCAGTCAGGTCGGCGACGTCGGCGACGTCGGCGGCATCGTCGTTGGCTGCCTCGGCCGGGGCGGACAGCGGCTGCGGCAGCAGCAGGTGGTCTGCAGCCAGCTGGTCGAAGAACGTGGATACCGCACGCAGCTGCGCCGACGCATCGTCCAGCGTGTTCATCGCGGCGCGGAAGGCGGCCCCGCCGGGCAGTGCGTGCACCGCCCAGCCGATGTGCTTGCGCGCACTGCGCACGCCCGAGTGCTCGCCATACAGGCTGTAGTGGTCCTGCAGATGTTCGAGCAGCCAGCCCTGCACGTCGCGCGTGGCCGGCGGCGCCAGCAGTTCGCCGTGCTGCAGATAGTGCGCGATCTCGCGGAAGATCCACGGCCGGCCCTGCGCTGCGCGGCCCACCATCAGCGCGTCGCAGCCGGTGGCCCGCAGCACGGCGCGTGCCTTCTGCGGGGAATCGATGTCGCCGTTGGCCACCACCGGGATGCGCAGCGCGGCCTTCACGGCCGTCACCGTGTCGTATTCGGCCAGGCCCTTGTAGCCCTGCTCGCGCGTGCGCCCGTGCACCGTGACCATCGCCACGCCCGCGCTCTCGGCGATGCGTGCCAGGCGCAGCGCATTGCGCTCGGCCTGGCACCAGCCGGTGCGCATCTTCAGCGTGACGGGCACGCCGTGCGGCAGGCAGGCTGCCACCACGGCCTCGATGATGGCCGTGGCCAGGGGTTCGTCCTGCATCAGCGCCGAACCGGCCCACTTGTTGCAAACCTTCTTGGCCGGGCAGCCCATGTTGATGTCGATGATCTGCGCGCCGCGGTCGATGTTGTAGGCAGCGGCCTCGGCCATCATGGCGGCATCGGTGCCGGCGATCTGCACGGCGATGGGCGCCACCTCGCCCTCGTGGTTGGCGCGGCGCGAGGTCTTCAGCGAGTTCCAGAGGTCCTTGCGCGAGGTGATCATCTCGCTCACGGCGTAGCCCGCGCCCAGCCGCTTGCAGAGCTGGCGGAACGGCCGGTCCGTCACCCCCGCCATCGGAGCGACGAAGAGGTGATTCGGCAACTCGATCGTGCCGATGCGCATGGTGTTCAGGGGGGAGGGGGGAGAGGGAACTGCTGAAAAATCAGGCAGAAGTATAGCGGCGCGCCCACGGGACTTTCGGGCTGGAACGCCGATCGCACGGGCGGTGTCGATAATGCGGCCGGATGGAAGCCTGGGTCCACTCTCTGCTCGTCGCACTGGCCTTGCCGAAGTTCGGTCTGTCGACGGTGTTCGTGGTGGCGATGTTGTCGGCCACGCTGCTGCCGATGGGCAGCGAGCCGGTGGTCTTCGGCCTCGTCAAGCTCAATCCCGACCTGTTCTGGGCTGCCGTCTTCGTGGCCACGGCGGGCAACACCGTCGGCGGGGCCATCAGCTGGTGGATGGGCTATGGCGCCGAACGCGCCTACGAGCGGGTGGCGCACCACAAGCCCGGCGAGGTGCGTGCGCTGAAGTGGCTCGAGCGCTTCGGCGCGCGGGCCTGCCTGCTGAGCTGGCTGCCCATCGTCGGCGACCCGCTGTGCGCCGTGGCGGGCTGGCTTCGCCTGCCCTTCTGGCCCTGCGTGGGCTACATGGCCATCGGCAAGTTCCTGCGTTACCTGACCATGACGGCCGCGCTGCTGTGGGTCTTCCCGGGGCAAGTCACGCCCTGAAACGGAATCGTTCATGACCGTCACCTCCACGCCTTCCTACGACGCCCTCGCCGCCACGTGGACGCGTCTGCACCGCTTCGGCCACCTGGGTGCCATCGCGGGATGGGACCAGTCGGCCAACATGCCCCCGGCCGGCAACGAGGCGCGCGCCGCGGCGCTGGCCGAACTGGCCGGGCTGCTGCACCGCATGCGCACCGAACCCGCGCTGCGCGATCAGATCGAACGGGCCGAACAGGAGCCGCTGAGCGGCCTGCAGCGCGCCAACCTGCGCGAGATCCGGCGCGACTGGCGCAGTTCGAACGCGCTGCCCGAGTCGCTGGTGCAGCGCAAGCAGCTGGCCTCGTCGCGCTGCGAGCACGCCTGGCGCACGCAACGTCCGGCAAACGACTGGCCCGGCTTCCTGGTGAACTTCCGCGAGGTGCTCGCGGTGGCGCGCGAGGAAGCCACGCTGCTGGGGGAGCAGACCGGGCTGTCGCGCTACGACGCGCTGCTCGACGTCTACGAACCGGGCACCAGCACCGCGACGCTCGACCGCGTGTTCGGTGAGGTGCGGCAGTGGCTGCCCGGCCTGATCCGCCGCGTCATCGACAAGCAGTCGCGCGAAGCGCTGATCGAACCGGTCGGGCCCTTCCCCGAGGCGGCACAGCGGGCGCTGTGCGAGCAGGCCATGAGGATGCTCGGTTTCGACTTCCAGGCCGGCCGGCTGGACGTCAGCGCCCATCCCTTCTGCGGTGGCGTGCCCGAGGACGTACGGCTGACCACGCGCTTCCGCCAGGACGACTTCCTGGGCAGTCTTATGGGCACCATCCACGAGACCGGGCACGGCCGCTACGAACAGAACCTGCCGCGCGAACTGCTCGGCCAGCCGGTGGCACAGGCGCGTTCGGCCGGGGTCCATGAGAGCCAGAGCCTGAGCTTCGAGATGCAGCTCGGCTGCCACCCCGGGTTCGTGGCCCGGCTGGCGCCGCAGCTCGTGTCTGCCTTCGGCGAACAGCCGGCCTTCGCCCCGGCCAACCTGCAGCGCCTGCTCACGCGCGTCAAGCCGGGCTTCATCCGCGTCGATGCCGACGAGGTGACCTACCCGGCGCACGTCATCCTGCGCTACGAGATCGAGCGGCCGCTGCTCGAAGGAGAGATCGAGCCCGAGGACGTACCGGCACTGTGGGACGCCAAGATGATGGAATTGCTGGGCGTGGACACGCGGGGCAACTTCACCAACGGCGTGCTGCAGGATATCCACTGGCCCCTGGGCCTGATCAGCTACTTCCCGAGCTATTCATTGGGGGCCATGTATGCGGCGCAGTGGTTCGCCGCGATGCGGCGCGCGATGCCCGACCTCGACATGCGCATCGCCGCGGGGGAGCTGGCGCCCGTCTTCGACTGGCTGCGCGACAACATCTGGACGCAGGCCAGCCAGTGGACCACCGACGACCTGGCGCTGAGGGCCACCGGCGAGACCTTGAATCCGGCGCACTTCAAGGCGCACCTGGAAGCACGCTATCTCTGAGCACTCAGCTCCGGCAGCGTGCGCTCGAGATCGTCGAGCACCTCCTCCAGCCGCTTGAGCGCGCGGACGGCGCGGCTCGTCTGTCGCGCCTTTCCGTGAATCAGCATGCGGCCCGGATCGTCGAGCACGCTGTCGTCGAGCACCAGGCCGTGAGCCGCCAGCGTGCGGCCCAGCGCCGTGCGGCGCGAGCGCAGGTCGGCCCGTGTCTGCTGGTACGCGTGCTCGGCCAGGGCCCGCCGCTGCCCGTAGGCGAACAGGTTGGCCAGGAACATCTCGGGATCGCGGTGGTCGGGCTCGAAGAGCAGGATGTCGGTGTCCGGATGGCTGGCTTCGTAGCCCTTCATGCCGAGCTCCAGGCGCGAGTGGATCAGCGTTCGGAAGGTCTGGCTCAGCACCACCGGCAGTCCGCCGTCCACCAGCCGCGGGATGCGCGGGCCGGACGCACCCATCACCCGCCGGTGCGTGCGGTGCGTGGCGTCGAAGGGCACCAGCGGGTTCAGGCACAGCACCAGGTCGAGCTGCATGTCGAGCAGCACGCGGGCGTGCAGCGTCTTCTTCAGGGCGCCGTCGACGTACCAGCGGCCGCCGATGGGCACGGGCGGGAACAGTCCCGGCAACGCAGCGCTGGCGGCCATCGCCTGCGAGATGGGCACGTGGTCCCAGCCGGGCTGGCCGAAGGGCGCGGCCTCGCCGCTGTCCAGGTCGGTGGCCACCAGCACCAGCTTGCGCTGCAGGTGGCGGAAGTCGTTGCTGCGGCCGGGCCCCTGCAGCATGCGGCGCATGCGCACTTCCAGCGGCCCGTGGCTGAACAGCCCGGTCGGCAGCGCACGGCCCAGGCGTTCGATGGCCGCCAGCACCGGCCGGCCCCGGAACAGCGAACCGTAGGCGGCCTGCACCGCCAGCCCCGGCACGCTGGCCGCACGGCGGGCGTACTCGGCCCAGGCCGGCCGGAAGAACAGCGTGGGGCGGATCAGGTCGTCGCGGGGTCCGTCGTTCTCGATGAAGGACCGGCACAGGGCCCGCGGCGTGATGCCGTTGGCCAGGCCCGCAGCGATGAAGCCGCCGGCCGACACGCCGACGTAGCCGTCCAGCTGCGTGAGGTCCAGCCCCTGCACGGCCTCTTCCAGCGCACACAGCGCACCGATCTCGTAGATGGCTCCCAACGGCCCGCCACCGGCCAGCGCCAGGCCGATGCGGGCGCCGCCTGCGGGCGCGGGTGGTGGGGCGGTGCGGCTTCTGGGCATGGGCAGGTGCTCGTCGTGCGGGAGATCGTGGCGAAGGCGGGCGCTGCGAGATGCGGTGGAACAAGAAAGGGGCGCCGCGGCGCCCCTTCTCGTTCAGGCCGCGAGCGGCGACGCGCGTTCAGGCCGCAGCGGCCTTGCGCGCGGGGGTGCGCCGGGCGGCGGCCTTCTTCGCCGGCGCCTTGGCCACCGTCTTGGCAGCGGCCTTGCGCGCGGCACCGTTCAGGGCGCTCTTCGCCGGGGCGGGCGGGGTCTTCGACAGCTTGGCCACGGCCGCGGCCAGTGCGTCCACGCGCTTGACCAGTGCGTCCACGTCCTTGGCCGTGGGCACACCCAGCTTGCTCAGCGCCTTGGCGGTGCGCGCTTCGAAGATGGTCTCGAGCTTGTCCCAGTTCTGACCCGCCTTGCTGGTCACGGTGCCGGCCATCGCGCTCATCTTGCCGGTGACTTCGCCGATCTTCTCTTCGGCGACGGCCTGCGTCTTGCGCTGCAGGCTGGTGCCTTCCTTGACCAGGGCCTCGAAGACCTTGCCGCCTTCGGCCTGCGCCTTGGCGAAGGCGCCCATGCCGGCCAGCCAGATCTGCTGTGCCGAATCCTTCACGGCGCCGGCCAGCTGGCTGTCGAGCAGACCGGCTGCGGGGGCGCCCTTCTTGGCGGTGGACGTGCTCTTGAGCTTCTTGACCATGTCGATTCCTCTTGCTTGGTTGGCGGGTGGCGTGGCGATCGGATGGAGAACCTGGTGCACCACGATCCAAGCGAGGAATATAGGGTTCACCCGTGGAGCGTGTTGCCTAAAACTCTAGTGAGACGGCTCTATGCTCGTGCCGGAAACCCCACTAGGACGGCGCCCCAGCGCGCCAGAGAATCCGCGGCTTTCCCCCGAAACATCTGCCCTGCGAGGAGACTCCATGCACTACTTCGTCACCGGCGCCACCGGCTTCATCGGCAAGCGCCTCGTCAAGACCTTGCTGGCGCGCCGCGGCACGACGGTGCACTTCCTCGTGCGGCCGGGCAGCGAGGAGAAGATCGCCGCCCTGCTCGAGTACTGGGGCGTGAGCAAGACCCGCGCGATCGCGGTCAGCGGCGATCTCACGGCCAAGAAGCTGGGCGTCAGTGCCGAGGCCATCAAGGCCCTGAAGGGCACGATCGACCACGTCTACCACCTCGCCGCGGTGTACGACCTGTCGGCCGATGAAGAGAGCCAGGTGCGCGTCAACATCGACGGCACGCGCAACCTGGTCGAGTTCGCCAAGGCGATCGACGCCAAGCACCTGCACCACGTCAGCAGCATCGCCGCCGCCGGCCTCTACGAAGGCGTGTTCCGCGAGGACATGTTCGACGAGGCCGAGGGCCTGGACCACCCGTACTACATGACCAAGCACGAGAGCGAGAAGATCGTTCGCAAGGAGTGCAAGGTGCCGTGGACGGTGTACCGGCCGGCCGCCGTGGTGGGCGACTCGCGCACCGGCGAGATGGACAAGATCGATGGCCCGTACTACTTCTTCAAGCTGATCCAGCGCATGCGGCAGATCCTGCCGCCGTGGATGCCCTCCATCGGCCTGGAAGGCGGCCGCGTGAACATCGTGCCGGTGGACTTCGTCGTCGCCGCGCTCGACCACATCAGCCACCACAAGCGCGCCAGCGGCAAGTGCTTCCACCTGGTCGACCCGATGGGCTACCGCGTCGGCGACGTGCTGGACATCCTGAGCAAGGCCGCGCACGCGCCGAAGATGAACGTCTTCGTCAACGCCGCGCTGCTGGGCTTCATCCCCAAGAGCGTGAAGAAGGGCCTGATGGCCGTGGCGCCGGTGCGCCGCATCCGCAACGCGGTGATGAAGGACCTGGGGCTGCCCGACGACATCCTCGACTTCGTCAACTACCCCACGCGTTTCGACCGCCGCGAGACCGACGCCGCGCTGAAGGGCAGCGGCATCGAGTGCCCCAACCTCAACGACTATGCCTGGCGCCTGTGGGACTACTGGGAGCGCCACCTCGACCCCGACCTGTTCATCGACCGCAGCCTGAAGGGCACGGTGGGCGGCAAGGTGGTGCTGGTGACGGGCGGCTCGTCAGGCATCGGCCTGGCGGCGGCCTGCAAGTTCGCCGAGGCCGGCGCGGTGACCATCATCTGCGCGCGCGGCGAGGACAAGCTGGCCGAGGCGGTGAAGGAGATCAAGCAGCACGTCAAGGACAAGGGCGGGCGCGACCCGCAGGTCTTCAGCTACAGCGTGGACATCGCCGACGAGGCCGGTTGCGCGGAGTTCATCCGCACGCTGGAAGAGAAGCACGGCGGCGTGGACTTCCTCATCAACAATGCCGGCCGCTCGATCCGCCGCGCCATCGAGAACAGCTACGACCGCTTCCACGACTTCGAGCGCACGATGCAGCTGAACTATTTCGGCTGCCTGCGCGTCACGATGGGCCTGCTGCCCGGCATGGTGGCCAAGCGGAAGGGCCACATCGTGAACATCAGCTCCATCGGCGTGCTGACCAACGCGCCGCGCTTCTCGGCCTACGTGGCCAGCAAGGCCGCGCTGGACGCCTGGACGCGCTGCGCCAGCAGCGAGTTCGCCGACCAGGGCATCAGCTTCACCACCATCAACATGCCGCTGGTGCGCACGCCGATGATCGCGCCGACCAAGATCTACAACAACGTGCCCACGCTGGCGCCGGAAGAGGCGGCCGAGATGATCGCGCAGGCCTGCATCGGCAAGCCGGTGCGCATCGCCACGCGCCTGGGCATCTTCGGCCAGGTGCTGCACGCGCTGGCGCCGCGCATCGCGCAGATCGTCATGAACACCACCTTCCGCATGTTCCCCGACAGCGATGCGGCCAAGGGCGAGAAGGGCGCCAAGCCGCAGCTCAGCGCGGAAGCGGTGGCCATGCAGCAGATGATGCGGGGAATTCATTTTTGACCACCCCCGTACGCGCTTCGCGCGCCAGCCCGCGTGAAATCGCGGGCTGGCCTTCGCCAGGCGCAAGTGGCCTTCCGGCCTCTTGCGTCCAGGCTCAGTCCACCTCAAGGGGGCAACGCCAGCGGCCCGGCAAAGCCGGTTCCGCGGCGTTCGCTTGATGGAGGCTGGCTTCGCCTAGCCTTTCCGTTTCAGGTCAGTCGCTGATCTTGAGCACGAGCTTGCCGAAGTTCTCGCCGGTGAAGAGCTTGGTCAGGGTGTCGGGGAAGATGGCCACGCCGCCGTCGACCACGTCTTCCTTGCTCTTCATGCGGCCGTCCTTCAGGTAGCCGGCCATCTCGGCGATGGCGAGGTGGTAGCGGTCGGCGTAGTCGAAGACGACGATGCCTTCCATGCGCGCGCGGTTCACCAGCAGCGACAGGTAGTTCTTCGGGCCCTGCACCGCGGTGGTGTTGTTGTACTGGCTGATGGCGCCGCAGATGACGATGCGCGCCTTGCGGTTGATGCGCGTCAGCACGGTGTCCAGGATCTCGCCGCCGACGTTGTCGAAGTAGATGTCCACGCCCTTGGGGCAATGTTCCTTCAGGCCGTCCCGCACGCTGCCGCCCTTGTAGTCGATGCAGGCGTCGAAGCCGAGTTCTTCAACCACCCAGCGGCACTTGTCCGGGCCGCCGGCGATGCCGACAACGCGGCATCCCTTGATCTTCGCCAGCTGGCCCACCGTCTGGCCCACGGCGCCGGCCGCGCCCGACACCACCACGGTCTCGCCAGGCTTCGGCTGGCCGACGTCCATCAGGCCGAAGTAGCCCGTCATGCCCGGCATGCCCAGCACATTGAGCCACTGGGTCACGCTGCCCAGGCGCAGGTCGATCTTCGCCAGGCCCGAGCGCTTGACCTGGTCGGCCGGCACCAGCCAGTACTCCTGCACACCGGGGCCGCCGGTGACATGGTCACCCACGGCGAAGTCGGGGTTCCTGGTCGCCAGCACCCGGCCGATGCCGCCGGCGCGCATCACCTCGCCGATGCCGACCGGCGGGATGTAGCTCTTGCCTTCGTTCATCCAGCCGCGCATGGCAGGGTCGAGCGACAGGGCGAGGGTCTGCACCAGCACCCCGCCGTCCTGCGGCTCGGCCACCGGCGACTCGGTGAACTGCCAGTCCCCCGGCTTGGGCAGGCCGACCGGGCGCGCGGCCAGGCGGACCTGGTGGTTGGACAGGGAAGCGAGGGTGGCGGTCATGGCGCGGCTCCTGGGTGGACAGGGGCGCGATGGTAGTCGTGCCGCCCCACCGGCCGGCGTCGCGAACGTGACGCCTGCAGGGGCTTGTCGCCCCTGCAGGCCATGGTTCAGTTCGCCTTGCGGATGGCGGTGACGGTGTAGTTGCCGTCGACCTTCTCGGCGGCAAAGCGCACCTTGTCGCCAACGGCCAGGCCCTCGAGCGCCTTCGGGTCGCGCACGCGGAACACCATGGTCATGGGCGGCATGTCCAGGCTCTTGATCTCGGCGTGGCGCAGCGTGAGCCGGCTCTGGGCGCGATCGATCTTGGTCACCTCGCCATCGACGTCGGGCGTCTGCGCGAAGAGCGGCGCGGCCAGGGTCAGTGCGGCAAGGGCGGTGAACAGACGCTTCATGGAACCTCCAGATCCTTCAACGTGGGGGCGGGTCGCCCGGATGACAAGGCGGCAGGCCGGGCGCCGAAGCGTGTTGGGGCCGCCGTTTCCTACAATGGTTCCATTCCATCCCGAGACGAGCACCATGAGCCCCGTCACAGAACATTCGCTGGCCCACATCACTTCGCGCGACCAGGCGGAGATTCTGGCCCAGGCCCTGCCTTACATCCGCCGCTTCCACGGCAAGACCCTGGTCATCAAGTACGGTGGCAACGCCATGACCGATCCGGCCCTGCAGCAGGATTTCGCCGAAGACGTGGTGCTGCTCAAGCTGGTGGGCATGAACCCGGTGGTGGTGCACGGCGGCGGGCCGCAGATCGACGAGGCGCTGTCGCGCCTGGGCAAGAAGGGCACCTTCATCCAGGGCATGCGCGTCACCGACGAAGAGACGATGGAAGTCGTCGAGTGGGTGCTGGCGGGTGAGGTGCAGCAGGACATCGTGGGCCTCATCAACGCCGCCGGCGGCAAGGCGGTGGGCCTGACCGGCCGCGACGGCGGCCTCATCCGGGCGCGCAAGCTGAAGATGCTGGACAAGGACGATCCGACGCTCGAACACGACGTCGGGCAGGTGGGCGAGATCACTGCCATCGACCCGGCGGTGGTCAAGGCCCTGCAGGACGACCAGTTCATCCCCGTGATCAGCCCCATCGGCTTCGGCGACGGCAACGAGAGCTACAACATCAACGCCGACCTAGTGGCCGGCAAGCTAGCCAGCATCCTGAAGGCCGAGAAACTGATGTTGCTGACCAACACGCCCGGCGTGCTGGACAAGGCCGGCAAGCTGCTGACCAACCTGAGCGCGCGCGAGATCGACGCCCTGTTCGCCGACGGCACCATCTCGGGCGGCATGCTGCCCAAGATCGCCGGCGCGCTCGATGCCGCCAAGAGCGGCGTCAACGCCGTGCACATCATCGACGGTCGCGTGCCGCACGCGATGCTGCTGGAGATCCTGACCGACCAGGCCTACGGCACCATGATCAGGTCCCATTGATGTGGACCACCCCCGCAGCGCCTTCGGCGCGCCATCCCGCGTGGAATCGCGGGATGGCCTTCGCCAGGCGCGAAACGCCTTCCGGCGTCCTGCGTCCTTGCTCAGCGCACTTCAAGGGGTCGACCCCGGCGCCCGGGCGAAGCCCGTGCGCGGTGTCTGCTTGATGCCGCGGGAGCCTTCCTGATGCGGCATGACCGCAGGGTCCGCCGCCGCGGCGCGCAGCGGCAGGACGCGCCGGCACGCAATGCACGATCGCAGAAGCGCCCCGGCAGCGGCCGCGTCTGGCTGTTCGACCTCGACAACACGCTGCACAACGCCTCGCATTCGGCCATGCCCGACATGACGCGGGCGATGGGGGAGTTCATCCAGCGCGAGCTGAAGCTCGACAAGGCCGAGTCCGACGCGCTGCGGCGCCGCTATTTCCTGCGCTACGGTGCCACGCTGCTGGGCCTGGTGCGCCACCACGGCGTGGATCCCGCGCACTTCCTGCACGACACCCACCTGCTGCCCGGCCTCGAAGGCCGCGTCCATGGCCACCCGCACGACCTGGCGGCGTTGCGCGCCCTGCCGGGGCGCAAGTACATCCTGACGAACGCGCCGCACGCCTACACCGCGCGCGTGCTGGGGGCGCTCGGGCTGGCCGGCGGCTTCGACGGCGTGATCGCCATCGAGGACATGGTGATGTTCGGGGACCTTCGGCCCAAGCCCGATGCCCGCATGTTCCGCCGCCTGGCCGCACGCCTGCGGGTGCATCCCGGCCGGTGTGTGCTGGTCGAGGACACGCTGGCGCACCAGAAGTCGGCGCGCCGGCTGGGCATGAAGACGGTCTGGATGCAGCGCTGGCTGCGCACCACGCCCTGGGGCCACAGCGCCTCGCTGCGCATGTCGATCAAGCCGGGGTTTGTCGATCGCAAGGTGTCGTGCCTGCGTGACCTGGTGCGGCGCCCCCCCTGATCCAGGGGCCGCTGGGCGCTCGGGCGGTGGGTTCACCCCCCTTTTCGCGGCATGAATGTCAGTGTTTACCTGCACGAATCGGCCCACGGGCCGTATGCCAGAATCGTCCCAGACCCACACCCGAGTGCCCGCCGCGATGTCAGAGACGCCCGACGAGCCCGCTGGCCCCGAGGCCTCAGGTTCCAACGAAGCATCCCCCGGCATCGAGCCGGCCGCGCCTGCCCGCAAACGCCCGCGCCCGGGCGAGCGCCGCGTGCAGATCCTGCAGACGCTGGCCCAGATGCTCGAGCAGCCCGGTGCGGAACGCATCACCACCGCCGCCCTGGCGGCGCGGCTCGAAGTCAGCGAAGCCGCCCTGTACCGCCACTTCGCCAGCAAGGCGCAGATGTTCGAAGGCCTCATCGAGTTCATCGAGACCAGCGTCTTCACGCTCATCAACCAGATCGTCGAGCGCGACACGTCGGGTGCCGTGCAGGCGCAGAAGGTGGCCACGGTGCTGCTGCAGTTCGGCGAGAAGAACCCGGGCATGGTGCGCGTGATGGTGGGCGATGCGCTGGTGTTCGAGAACGAACGCCTCAGCGCCCGCATGAACCAATTCTTCGACCGCGTCGAATCGCAGCTGCGGCAGAGCCTGCGCGGCGCGGCTGAAGCCGCCGGCTCCAGCACGCCGACGGCCGATGCGAACTCCCTGGCGTCGGCGCTCACGGCCTTGATCATCGGCCGCCTGCAGCGCTACGCGCGATCGGGCTTCCGTCGCCTGCCCAGCGAGAGCCTGGACCTCGCGCTGCAACGCCTGACGGCCTGACACGGCCGCCGTGCTGGAGATCGAAGTCGCGGGTGCGCGCGTGCGCCTGCTGTCCCAGCGTGCCGCGCACCTGCCCGATTGGCAGACGCTCCTGGTGGCCGATGCCCACATCGGCAAGGCCGTGTCGTTCCGCCGACTGGGCGTGCCGGTGCCGCGCGGCACCACCGAGGTGGCGCTGCAGCAACTGAGCGACATGCTCAGCGCCACCGGCGCGAGGCGGATCGTTTTCCTGGGCGACCTGTTGCACAGCGCCCGCTCGCATGCGCCTGCCACCGTGGCGGCGGTGACGGCATGGCGCGAGGCGCACGCCGAGGTGGAGCTGACCCTGGTGCGCGGCAACCACGACGGCCATGCCGGCGACCCGCCGCGCGCCTGGGGCGTGCAGGCGCTCGACGGCCCGTTGACCCTGGGACCGTTCGCGCTGGCGCACCACCCCGAGCCGCTGGCAGGCGCCTACGTGCTGGCCGGCCACGTGCATCCTTGCGTGGTGCTGGGCGGGCGCGCGCACCAGCGCCTGCGGCTGCCGTGCTTCCACTTCGGCGATGCCGTGGGCGTGCTGCCGGCCTTCGGCCCCTTCACCGGCACCCACGTGCTGAGACCGGCGCCCGGTGAGCGCGTCTTCGTGATCGCCGACGACGAGGTGCGGGCGATGCCCCGGCGTCCTGCCGTCACGCCCCCGCAGGACCTGTGAATAAACTCCCACCATGAGCCTGTCCCCCGTCGAATCCCTCATCGCACGCGCCGAATCGCTGCTGACGCGTCTCGAATCCGTGCTGCCGCACGCCGCCCAGGCCCCCGACTGGGGTGCCGCCATCGCCTGGCGCTACCGCAAGCGCGGCGGCGCCGGCGTGCTGGAGCCGGTGCGCCACGTCGGCGCCATGCAGCTGTCGGACCTCAAGGAGGTCGAGCCGCAGAAGGAGCGCCTGGTGCGCAACACGCAGCAGTTCGTGGAAGGCCGCAGCGCCAACAACGTGCTGCTGACGGGCGCGCGCGGCACCGGCAAGAGTTCGCTGATCCGCGCCTGCCTGAACGAGTACGCGCCGCGGGGCCTGCGGCTGATCGAGGTCGACAAGGCCGACCTCGTCGACCTGCCGGACCTGGTCGACCTCGTGTCGGCGCGGCCCGAGCGCTTCATCGTCTTCTGCGACGACCTCAGCTTCGACGAGGGCGAACCCGGCTACAAGGCCCTGAAGAGCGTGCTCGACGGCTCGGTGGCCGCGGCCAGCGACAACGTACTGATCTACGCCACCAGCAACCGCCGCCACCTGCTGCCCGAGTACATGAAGGAAAACCTCACCTACCAGCACACCGAGGACGGCGAGGTGCACCCCGGCGAGGTGGTGGAGGAGAAGATCTCGCTGAGCGAGCGCTTCGGCTTGTGGGTGAGCTTCTACCCGTTCACCCAGGCCGAGTACCTGGCGATCATGGCGCAGTGGCTGCGCTCCTTCGGCGTCGACGAGGCCGCCATCGCCGCGGCGCGCCAGGAATCGCTGGTCTGGGCCTTGGAGCGGGGGTCTCGCTCGGGCCGCGTGGCCTACCAGTTCGCACGCGACTATGCCGGGCGGCACGCCGGTGGCTGAGACCGCCGCGCCGGCCGAACGCACGCCCGTCGACGTGGCCGTGGGCGTGCTGCTGCTGTCCGATGGCCGTTTCCTGCTGACTTCGCGGCCCGAAGGCAAGGTCTACGCAGGCTACTGGGAGTTCCCGGGCGGCAAGCTGGAAGCCGGCGAGACCGTGGAAGAAGCGCTGCGCCGCGAACTCCAGGAAGAACTGGGCATCACCATCGGCCCGGCCGAGCCTTGGAAGATCGAGATCGTCGACTACCCGCATGCCCGCGTGCGCCTGCACTTCTGCAAGGTGCGCCGCTGGGAGGGCGAGTTCCAGATGCGCGAACGCCAGGCCATGGCCTGGCAGACGCTGCCGGTGGAGGTCTTCCCGGTGCTGCCGGGCACGGTGCCGGTGTTGCAGTGGTTCGCCGGCGAACGTGCTTTCACGGGCGCGACGCACCGCGCGACTTAAACTGCCGCCATGGATTGGCTCGACAGCATCAAGTGGGACGCCGATGGCCTGGTGCCGGTCATCGCGCAGGAAGTCGGCAGCAACGACGTGCTGATGTTCGCCTGGATGAACCGTCAGGCCCTGGCCGAGACGGCCGCGCGCGGCCAGGCCGTCTACTGGAGCCGCTCGCGCCAGCGCCTGTGGCACAAGGGCGAGGAATCCGGGCACATCCAGCAGGTGCACGAGATGCGCATGGACTGCGACAACGACGTGCTGCTGCTGAAGGTCACCCAGCTCGGCCACGAACCAGGCATCGCCTGCCACACCGGCCGCCACAGCTGCTTCTACCAGCGCTACGAGCAGGGCGCATGGCATGCGGTCGAGCCCGTGCTCAAGGACCCGGAGCGCATCTACAAATGAGCGAGCAGCTGCCCGGTGGCAACGACACCCTGGCGCGCCTGGCCGAGGTCATCGAATCGCGGCGTGGCGGTGACGCCGAGAAAAGTTACGTTGCGCGCTTGTTTTCGAAGGGCACCGACGCCATCTTGAAGAAGATCGGCGAAGAAGCCACGGAAACCGTGATGGCCGCCAAGGATGGCGACCGCCAGAAGCTGGTGTACGAGGTGGCCGATCTCTGGTTCCATTCGATGATCGCGCTGGCCGCCTTCGACCTGAAACCGGCGGACGTGCTGGCCGAACTCGAGCGGAGAGAAGGCCTGTCGGGCCTGGAAGAGTTTGCGCTGCGCAAGGCCCGCCAGCGCGAAGGAGACGGCACGTGAGCGATGGTTACCTGATCACCCCCAACGGCACTGAAAGCGACACCGGGCGCAGCAACCTGACGCTGCTCACCCACGTCCTGTACGGGCTGCACACGCTGTCGTTCTTCTCGGCCGGTGTGTTCTCGGTGGTGGCCGTCATCATCAACTACGTCACGCGTGGCGACCTGCCCGACGACTTCTTCCGCAGCCACTTCCGCTGGCAGACGCGCACCTTCTGGTTCACGTTGCTCTGGCTGGGGCTGACCAGCCCCTTGTGGCTGGCGCTCTTCGTCCCGGGCGCGGTGGCCTGGTCGATCATCGGCCTGTGGTACCTGTACCGCTGCATCAAGGGCTGGTGGTGGTTCGCCGAACGCCGTCCGATGCCGCTGCCGCAGCCCTGACCCGCTGTTCCCCACGTCCACCGCGCCGAGCCCCTGACATGAGCGTTGATCCGAACTGCATCTTCTGCAAGATCGTGGCCGGGCAGATCCCGTCGAAGAAGGTCTTCGAGGACGAGCATCTGCTGGCCTTCCACGACATCAACCCCTGGGCCCCGGTGCACGTGCTGGTGGTGCCCAAGCAGCACATCGCCACGCTGTCCGACGTCGGCCCGGAGCACGACGCGCTGCTGGGGCGGATGCTGGGACTGGCGCCGCGCCTGATGCGCGAACTGGGCGTCACGAATGGTTTCCGCACCGTCATCAACACCGGGCGGGACGGGGGGCAGGAGGTCTACCATCTGCACATGCATGTCATGGGCGGACCGCGTCCCTGGCTCAAGGGCTAGGCGTCCCGCCGGTCCCACTTGTCACGCCCGCCGCCTGCCGGCCGGGCATCCCGGCGCAGGGCCATAGCGGCTCACCTAGAATCGCCGGTCTTCTTCAGGAGAAAGAACATGGGTTCCTTCAGCATCTGGCACTGGCTCATCGTGCTGCTGGTCGTGGTGTTGATCTTCGGCACCAAGAAGCTCAAGAACATGGGCTCGGACCTCGGTGCGGCCGTGAAGGGCTTCAAGGACGGTGTGAAGTCCGGCGGTGACACCGACGAGGCAGCCGTCCCGCCGCAGCAGGTGACTACGCAGCGCAAGCAGGACACCAACACCGTCGACGTCGAAGCCAAGACCAAGTCGTGAGCGATGACTGCCCGCCGCCGCGCCTTGCGAACCGGCGGGCATCGCGTACCTGAATGATCGACTTCGGCTTCGACAAGATCGCGCTCATCGGCGCCGTGGCGCTCATCGTCATCGGCCCCGAGAAGCTGCCTCGCGTGGCGCGCACCATCGGCCACATGCTGGGCAAGGCGCAGCGCTATGTGGCCGACGTGAAGGCGGAGGTCAACCGCTCGATCGAGCTCGAAGAGCTCAAGAAGATGAAGACCGAATTCCAGGACGCCGCCAGCAACGTGCAGCAGGAAGTGCAGCAGGCCACCCGCTCTTTCGAGAACGAGTGGTCGACGGCCACCAGCGGGCTGGACGGCAACAGCATCGGCCACGACACCAGCAGCTTCCATGATCCGCTGACGCCACCGCCGCCGTCCTACCGGCCGCCGAAGAAGAACTGGCGCCTGAAGCGCGGTGCCACGCCCCAGTGGTACAAGCAGCGCAACGGCGTGCGCACCAAGGCCTTGTCGGGCGCGGCGCGCGTGGCGCGGTTCCGCCCGCCGGGGGCACCGCGGTGAGCGATACCAAGACCGAAGACGAACTGGCAGGCACCGAAGCGCCCTTCGTCTCGCACCTGGTCGAACTGCGCGATCGCCTGATCCGCGCGGCCATTGCCATCGGCATCGCCTTCGGTGCCCTGTGCCTGTGGCCCGGGCCGTCCGGCCTGTACGACCTGCTGGCCGCGCCGCTGGTGGCGCACCTGCCCAAGGGCGCCACGCTGATCGCCACCAACGTCATCTCGCCTATCCTGGTGCCGCTGAAGATCACGCTGATGGCCGCCTTCATGGTGGCCCTGCCCATCGTGCTCTACCAGGTGTGGGCCTTCGTCGCGCCGGGCCTCTATTCGCACGAGAAGAAGCTGGTGCTGCCGCTGGTCGTGAGCAGCACGGTGCTGTTCGTCGCCGGCGTGGCCTTCTGCTACTTCCTGGTGATCCCGGGGATGTCGAAATTCATCCAGGCCTTTGCTCCCACCAGCATCACGGCAGCACCTGACATCGAGCAGTACTTCGGCTTCGTGCTCACGCTCTTCCTCGTCTTTGGCATCGCGTTCGAGGTGCCGGTGGCGGTGGTGGTGCTGGCGCGCGTCGGCATCGTCACCATCGAGCAGTTGCGCAAGTTTCGCGGCTACTTCATCGTCGCCTCGTTCGTCGTGGCCGCGGTGGTGACGCCGCCTGACGTGATCTCGCAGCTGGCGCTGGCCATACCGATGTGCATCCTCTACGAGGTCGGCATCGTGGCGGCGCAGATCTTCATCAAGAACACGCAGGCGCCCGAGGCGCAACCCGAGCCCGACAAGAGCGCCTGATCGATCAGGTGTCCCGCTGCCGTTGGCGGCCGGGCGGATCAGCCGGGACGTCGGGCTTGTGCCTTCGGCGCGGGCCGCTGAGCCACCACGACGGGCAGCTCCAGCACCTTGTCGCCGCGCTGCACCGTGACCACGGCCTCGGCCTGGGGCTTAATGGCGGCCACCGCGGCCAGCAGCTGCACGGTGTTGGTGACGGGCGCAGCCCCGATCTTCACCACCACGTCTCCCGGCCGGATGCCGCCCTTGCTGGCCGAGCCGTCCTGCAGCACGCCGGTGATCAGCGCCCCCTGCTTGATCGGCAGGCCGAAGCTCTCGGCGAATTCCGGCGTCAGGTCGCGCGTTTCCACGCCCAGCCAGCCGCGCACCACCTGGCCATCGCGGATCAGCGCCTCCATCACTTCGCGCGCCGTGTCCACCGGAATGGCGAAGCCGATGCCCATGCTGCCGCCGCTGCGCGAGAAGATGGCGGTGTTGATGCCGATCAAGCTGCCTGCCGCGTCCACCAGGGCGCCGCCCGAGTTGCCCGGGTTGATGGCGGCGTCGGTCTGGATGAAGTTCTCGAACGTGGACAGGCCCAGCCGGTTGCGGCCCACCGCGCTGACGATGCCGGCCGTGACGGTCTGGCCGACGTTGAAGGGGTTGCCGATGGCGAGCACGGCGTCGCCCACCTGCAGCGCCTGCGAGCTGCCGAGTGCGATGACCGGCAGGTGGTCCATGGCGATCTTCAGCACCGCCAGGTCGGTTTCGACGTCGGTGCCGATCAGCCGCGCCACGGCCTGGCGGCCGTCGGAGAGCTGGACCTCGATTTCGTCGGCGCCGTCGATGACGTGGTTGTTCGTCAGCAGGTAGCCCTCGGGCGAGACGATCACCCCTGACCCCAGTCCGACCTGCTGCTGCGCCCCGTTGCCGCTGCCGCCGAAGAAGAACTCGAAGCGCGGGTCGTTGGCATGCGGGTTGCGCTTGGCCATCTTGGTGGCCACCACGCTGACCACGGCGGGTGAAGCCAGCCTGGCGGCGGCGGTCAGGCCGGTGCGGGCAGTGAGCGCTGCGGATGCTGCCGACGCCGCCGGTGCCACAGGGGCGTTGACGAGGGTCGGGGCCGGCAGCATGCCTGCCGCGCCCATCGACGAACGCGGCAGCCATTCGGGCTTGAGCGTCATCACGACGAACAGCATCGCCAGACCGACGGTCACGGCCTGCGAGAATAGGAGCCAGGTTCTACGCCACATGTGTTGGGAGATCGGCAAGATGGCCGAGCGCGATCGGGTCGAAGCCTGCCTGCAAGAACTGCTGCGGCCGGAGCTGTTCAAGGATTATGGGCCGAACGGCCTGCAGGTCGAGGGCCGACGCGAGGTGCGCCGGGTCGTCTCGGGGGTCACCGCGAGCCTGGCGTTCATCGACGCCGCCATCGCAGCCGGCGCCGACACGCTGCTGGTGCACCACGGCCTGTTCTGGCGCGGCCACGACGGCCGCCTGACCGGCTGGCTGCGCGAGCGCGTCGCGCGTCTGATCGCTGCCGACGTCAACCTCTTCGCCTACCACCTGCCGCTGGATGCGCACGAGACGCTGGGCAACAACGCGCAGCTCGGCCTGCGCCTGGGCCTGACGGCCGACCAGCGCTTCGGCGAGCAGAGCCTGGGCTTCGCCGGCCCGGTCGACCCGATGCCGCTCGACGAACTCGCGCGGCGCGCAGCGCAGGCCTTGCAGCGCACCCCCGTCGTCGTGCCCGGTGACGGCCGCCCGCTGCGGCGCGTGGCCTGGTGCACGGGAGGCGCCCAGGGCTATTTCGAGAGCGCGGTCGCGGCGGGTGCCGACGCGTTCGTCACCGGCGAGATCAGCGAGCCGCAGGCGCACCTGGCGCGCGAGACCGGTATCGCGTTCCTGGCCTGCGGGCACCACGCCACAGAACGGTTCGGCGCCCCGGCCGTCGGCGCCTTCGTCGCTGCGCAGCTGGGCCTGGAGCACCACTTCATCGAGATCGACAACCCGGCATGACCGCCAAGCCCTTGCTCGTCACGATGGGCGATGCCGCCGGCATCGGCCCGGAGATCATCGTGCGCGCCTTCGCTGCCGGGCAGGCCGCAGGCTGCGTCGTGGTGGGCGATCTGCAGGTGATGCGCCGAGCCACCGCGCTGTGGCCCGACCGGCCGATGCCGGTGGCCCTGATCGATGACCCGGCCGACGCCTGGGCGCTGCCGCCCGGCTGCCTGCCGCTGCTGGGGGCCACCGGCCTGCCCGAGGGCCTGCACGACCTGCCCTGGGGCTGCGTCGACGGCCGCAACGGCGCCGCGGCCGCGCGCTGCATCGAAGACGCGGTGCGCTGGGTGCAGGCCGGGTCCGCGGCCGGCATCGTCACCGCACCCTTGCACAAGGAGGCGCTGTCGGCCGCCGGCGTCGACCATCCCGGCCACACCGAGATGCTGCAGGCGCTGGCCGCCCGCGGCGGGCCGCTGCCGCCGGTGCGCATGATGCTGGCCAACGAGGAGCTGCGCGTCGTGCTGGTCACCATCCACATGGCCTTGCGCCAGGCCATCGAGGCGGTGAGCTTCGACGCCGTGCTGCAGACCCTGCGCATCAGCCACCGGGCGCTGCTGTCCTTCGGCATTGCAGCGCCGCGGCTGGGGGTGGCCGGCTTGAACCCGCACGCCGGCGAGGGCGGACTCTTCGGACGTGAGGAGGTGGACATCATCGCGCCCGCGGTGGCCGCGGCCCGTGCCGAAGGCATCGACGCTCGCGGCCCCTTCGCGCCCGACACGGTGTTCATGCGAGCGCGCCACGCGGCCGGCCACCCGGGCGAGTTCGACGCCGTGGTGGCCATGACGCACGACCACGGCCTCATTCCCGTGAAGTACCTCGGCGTGGAGCAGGGCGTCAACGTGACGCTGGGTCTGCCTTTCGTGCGCACCAGCCCGGACCATGGCACGGCCTTCGACATCGCCGGCCGCGGCATCGCCGACGAGTCCAGCCTGGTGGCCGCGTTGCGCATGGCCCGTCGGCTGGCGGGCTTGCCGACCGCCTGAGCGCCTGCCCTGACGTTGCCGCTGGCGCCTGCAACGCGTCCCGCATGGCACCGCGTTCGTCCATGCAGTCGTGCAGGCCGCGCCTGCAGGGAGACTGGTTGGGGGCGCTCCTACAATGCGGCGCAGAACACGAGGCGGCGGAGACACAGTGCGCGACGACATCGAACGCTTGGCGGCGCTGTACCGCCTGATGGTGCGCATCCGCGCCTTCGAGAACGCGGCCGAGGTGGCCAGCCAGGGCGGCGTCAGCGCCTATGGCATGGCCGCTGACGGCAGCGCCCGCGTGCGGGGGCCGCTTCATCTCTCCACCGGCCAGGAGGCCGTGCCGGCGGGCGTCTGCGCGCACCTGCGGCGCGACGACTACCTCACCTCCACCCACCGGGGCCACGGCCACACGCTGGCCAAGGGCGCCGACCTGTCCCGCATGATGGCCGAGCTGTTCGGCAAGGCCACTGGATTCAACGGCGGCAAGGGCGGCTCGATGCACATCGCCGACTTCTCCGTCGGCATGCTGGGTGCCAACGGCGTGGTGGCTGCGGGCCTGCCGATCGCGGTCGGCGCGGCGCACGCACAGAAAATCCAGGGGCGCGACGGCATCACGGCCTGCTTCTTCGGCGACGGCGCCATCAACCGCGGCCCCTTCCTCGAGGCGCTCAATTGGGCCCGCGTCTTCGCGTTGCCCGTGCTGTTCGTGTGCGAGGACAACCGCTGGAGCGCCACCACCGCCAGCGGCCCGATGACCGCGGGCGACGGCGCCGCGGCGCGTGCCGAAAGCCTGGGCATCCCCGCCGTGCAGGTCGACGGCAACGATGTGCTGGCGGTGCACTTCGCCGCTGGCGCGCTCGTCGAGCAGGTGCGCGACGGGCAGGGCCCGCGGCTCCTGCATGCCGTCACGTACCGGGTCAAGGGCCACGTCTCGGTCGACCCGGCGGCCTACCGCGATCGTCATGAGCTCGAAGCGGCATTGGAGACCGACCCCATTGCCCGCGCAAGGCATCGTTTCCTCGCGCTGCCCGGCAGCGCTGCGGCCCTGCTCGACGCCATCGACGCAGAAGCCCATGCCGAGGTGGAAGCCGCCCTGGCCGCCGCCGATGCTGCGCCCTGGCCGGCGGCCGAAGCCGCCTTCACCGACGTACAGACCACCGGCGCAGGGGTGTGGCGATGAGCAAGGTGACGATGAGCTACGCCCAGGCTGCCGTGGCTGCCGTGGCGCAGGAGATGGAAGCGGATGCCAACGTGGTCGTGCTCGGCGAGGACGTCGGCCGCGGCGGCATCTTCGGCCAATACAAGGGTCTGCAGGAGCGGTTCGGTTCGAAGCGGGTCATCGACACGCCGATCAGCGAGGCCGCCATCCTGGGTGCCGGTGTCGGCATGGCGCTGGCCGGGCTGCGTCCGATCGTCGAGATGCGCGTCGTCGACTTCGCGCTGTGCGGCATGGACGAACTCGTCAACCAGGCGGCGAAGAACCGCTTCATGTTCGGCGGTCAGGGCCGTGTGCCCATGGTGGTGCGCATGCCCACCGGCATCTGGGACGCGTCGGCCGCGCAGCACTCGCAGTCGCTGGAAAGCTGGTTCGCCCACCTGCCCGGCGTGGTCGTCGTCTGCCCGTCCACGCCCCAGGACAACCACGGCCTGCTGCGCGCTGCACTGGCCAGCGGCGACCCCGTGGTCTACATGGAGCACAAGACGCTGTGGGGTCTGCAGGGCGAGGTCGACACCACGCTGCCCGTGCCGCTGGGCCGCGCCCGCACGGTGCGCACGGGCGGCCACCTCACGATGGTGAGCTGGAGCCGGCAGGTCCAGGTCTGCGAGGCGGCCTGCCAGGCCCTGTCGACGCAGGGCATCGAGGTCGACCTGATCGACCTGCGCACGCTGTGGCCCTGGGACCGCGAGGCCGTGCTGTCGTCCTGCGGCCGCACCGGCCATCTGCTGGTGGTGCATGAAGCCGTGCAGGCGGCGGGCTTCGGCGCCGAGGTGGCGGCCACCGCCGCGGAGGCCACGGGCTGCAAGGTGCGGCGCCTGGGCGCCCCGCGCATTCCCGTCGGCTATGCGCCGGTGCTCGAGGCGCAGTCGCGCATCGGTGTCGACGACATCACGGCCGCCGTGCGCTCCTTCCTGAAATGAAGGCCGCTGCAGGCCGCCTTGTCGCAGGCACCAGATGAACGAGACCTCCGATCGCCCCGAGGCCGCCTTGCAAGCCCCTGCGGGTGACGAGCCCCCAGCCGTGCCGCTGCGCATCGAGGACTGGCTGACCGTCATCGTGATGGCGCTGCTGGCGCTCATCACCTTCGCCAACGTGCTGGTGCGCTACTTCACCAACCAGTCCTTCGCCTGGACCGAAGAGTTCTCGGTCTTCCTGATGATCGTGCTCGCCCTGGTGGCGGGTTCCGCTGCGGTGGCGCGCAACCGGCAGATCCGCATCGAGTACTTCGCCGACAGCGGCCCGGCGTCGCGCCAGCGCGCGCTGGCGCGCTTCGGCGCGTTCATGGTCTTCCTGCTGTTCCTGCTCATCGCCGTGCTGAGCGTGCGCATGGTGTGGGACGACTTCCGCTTCGGCGAGACCTCGCCGGGCATCGGCGTGCCGCAGTGGTGGTACTCGATGTGGCTGCCGATCTTCTCGCTGGCCATTGCCGGACGGGCCCTGGGCCTGTTCATCCGTCGCGGCCGACGCCCATGATCGGCACCTTTCTCTTCGTCGCCTTCATCGCCATGATGCTGGCGGGCGTGCCCATCGGCGCCGCGCTCGGGCTGGCAGGCGCCGTGGCCATCGCCGCCGCCAACGCCAGCTCGCAGTGGTTCGGCCTGCTGGCCGTGCCGCAGAACTTCTATGCCGGCCTGGGCAAGTACCCGCTGCTGGCGATCCCGATGTTCGTGCTGGTGGGGTCGATCTTCGACCGCTCCGGCGTGGCGCTCAGGCTGGTCAACTTCGCCATCGCCATCGTCGGTCGCGGTCCGGGCATGCTGCCGCTGGTGGCCATCGCGGTGGCGATGTTCCTGGGGGGCATCTCGGGCAGCGGCCCGGCCACGGCAGCAGCCGTGGGCGGCGTGATGATCGCGGCGATGGCCCGTGCCGGCTACCCGCCGGCCTACTCGGCCTCGGTCATCGGCGCGGCGGCGTCCACCGACATCCTCATCCCGCCTTCGATCGCCTTCATCGTCTATTCGGTGCTGGTGCCGGGTGCCTCGGTGCCGGCGCTGTTCGCCGCCGGCATGTTCCCCGGCCTGCTGGTCGGCCTGGCCTTGATGGTGCCCACCGTGTGGCTGGCGCGCCGCCATGGCATGGGCGGGCGGGATGCCGCCGAGCCGCGCCCGCCCTTCTGGGCCAGCCTGCGCGAGGCTTCATGGGGCCTGGCTGCACCCGTCCTGATCCTGGGTGGCATGCGCGCCGGCTGGTTCACGCCGACCGAGGCGGCGGTGGTGGCGGTCTTCTACGGTCTCTTCGTGGGCATGGTCGTCCACCGCACCATCAAGCCGCGCCACCTGTTCGAGATTCTTCGCGAGTCGGGTGAACTGTCGGCCATCATCCTGCTGGTGGTGTCGCTGGCGGGCATCTTCGCGTACTCGCTGTCGACGCTGGGCGTGATCGACCCCATCACCAAGGCCATCACGCAGAGCGGCCTGGGGCCCTGGGGCGTGCTGGCGCTGCTGATCGTGCTGCTCATGGTGGTGGGCATGTTCCTGGACGGCGTGTCGATCTTCCTGATCTTCATTCCGCTGCTCATTCCCATCGTCACCTTCTACCAGTGGGACGTGGTGTGGTTCGGCGTGTTGCTGACGATGATGGTGGCGCTCGGGCAGTTCACGCCGCCGATGGCGGTGAACCTGATGGTGTCGTGCCGCATCGCAGGCGTGCGCATGGAAGAGACGGTGCGATGGGTGCTGTGGCTGCTGGCGGCCTTGATGGTGGTGCTGCTGATGGTGGTCGTGATGCCCGACATCGCGCTGTGGCTGCCGAGGCAGCTGGGGTACTGATTTTTCAAACAGACGTCGCGAGACGACGAAGGAGACCGAGATGAAGAAGCGTTCGATGCTGAAGTTCGCCCTGGCCGCCGCTGCGCTGGCCTCGGCCGCCGTGGCTTCTGCCCAGGGCAGCTACAAGCCCGAGTACAAGATGTCGCTGGTGGTGGGCACGGCCTTCCCCTGGGGCAAGGGCGGCGAGATCTGGGCCAATCTCGTGCGAGAGCGCACGCAGGGCCGCATCAACATCAAGCTCTACCCGGGGGTCTCGCTGGTGCAGGGTGACCAGACGCGCGAGTTCACCGCCATCCGCCAGGGCGTGATCGACCTGGCCATCGGCTCCACCATCAACTGGTCGCCGCAGGTCAAGGAACTGAATCTCTTTTCGCTGCCGTTCCTGATGCCCGACTACGCGGCCATCGACGCGCTGACGCAGGGCGACGTGGGCAAGCAGATCTTCTCCATCATCGATCGCGCCGGCGTGATGCCGCTGGCCTGGGGCGAGAACGGTTACCGCGAGATCACCAACAGCAAGAAGGCGCTGCGCACGCCGGACGATCTCAAGGGCCTGAAGATCCGTGTCGTCGGCTCGCCGCTGTTCCTGGACACCTTCTCGGCACTGGGCGCCAACCCGACGCAGATGAGCTGGGCCGATGCGCAACCTGCGTTGGCCAGTGGCGCCGTCGACGGCCAGGAGAACCCGATGTCGATCTTCACGGCCGCCAAGCTGCAGAACGTCGGCCAGAAGAACGTCACGATGTGGGGCTACGTGGCCGACCCGCTGGTCTTCGTCGTGAACAAGGACGTCTGGGCGTCGTGGACGCCGGCCGACCAGGCCATCGTGCGGCAGGCCGCCGTGGACGCCGGCAAGGAACAGATCGGCATCGCCCGCAAGGGGCTGGCCGAGTCCGACAAGCCGCTGCTGAAGGAGATCGCGGCCCTGGGCGTCACGATCACGCAGCTTTCGCCCCAGGAGCGCGACGCCTTCGTGAAGGCCACGCGACCGGTGTACGACAAGTGGAAGACGCAGATCGGCGCCGATCTGGTCACGAGCGCAGAGCGCGCGATCGCGGCCCGCAAGTGACGTGCTGATGCGCTGACCCGGCCGGCTGGATGCCGCGGCTGCCCGGGTCAGCCGACCCGGGTCGCGCCGCCCAGCCCGGCTTTCAGCGCGCCGCCCAACTCGGCGAGCTGGCGCCGTGCCCGCGCGGTGGCACGCTCCAGCAGGTAGGCGCTTTCGAAGGCCCGCAGGCGCCCGGTCTCGCACAGACGCGCCAGCATGCGGTAGGTGAGAGACACCGTCTGCCGGTGCTTTTGCCCGTAGGTGAACACGAAGAAGGTGCGTCCGGCGCTCACGTGGGACAGGCGCACCTTCTCCCACCCCCCCTGCAGCTGCATGTGGTACGCGAAGCCGATCTGGACGTGGTCGGCCAGGGACTTGCCCCGGGTCGGCTCCATCGCTTCCCCGCTGGCAGGCAGGCCCTCGATCTGCACATCCCCTGCGGTCAGCTCGGGTTCCTGGGCGCTGAGATCGATGTCGACCTTGCCCGTCCAGTCGACGGCGGTCTCCGACAGCAGGCCGACCCGCTGCGCCTCGTCGGCGTTGAACGGGGCCGACAGGATCTCGTCGCTGAGCACCGGCAGGTCGACCATCGGCGCCGTCTTCAGGTCGGAACGCGACGGCAGCGGTCGTTCGAGGGCGCCTTCGACCCGCTTGGCCATGAGGTTGTAGTCGAGCGTGCGCGTGCCGGCGTTCTTCAGCGCTTCTGCATGGGCCGGCAGCAGTTGTCCGAAGAAGTGGTTCCGCTGCGCATCGGGCCAGCGGATGAGGTCCATGCCTTCCTTCAGCGACTGCATCAACCGGGGCAGATCGGACAGGAAGGCCTTTCGCTGTTGCGGCGAGGCCTTGGGCTGCACGCTCATGAAGAGCTCGCTGCCGACCTGGCGGAAGCGCCGGGTCTTCTCGTGCTCCGCACCCTGGGCCAGGGTCGACTTCAGCAGCACCTGGCTCCAGGTGTCGACGATGAACTGGCGAAGGAACTCCGGACCGGCGAGCGCCTTCAGGTCGGTCTGCAGCTGCACGGAGATCATGCGCTGCAGGCGCAGTTCGTCTTCCTTCTCCTGCAGGACGGCCACCGCGTCGCCGACCTCCAGCACCTCTTCGCGGGCCTGCTCGACGACGAACGACTCCAGCGATGCGAGCTTGGCTTCGTACAGGTCGATCTGTTCGAAGTCGCCCTGAACGATCTCCTGTACGAGCTCACGAACCTTCGCCAGAAAGCGCTGGCCGCGCTCGTCGGTGAAGTCGTCGAAGCCCACGCCCACCGATGCGATGCGGTTCACGAAGCGACGCACAGGGTGCCGACGCGAAGAGAAGAATGTCGGATCGCCGAGTGCGGCACGCAGCACGGGCAGCTGCAGACGCGCGATCTGCCGGGCCATCTGGGGCGGCACCTTGGGGTCGGACAGGATCTGGTCGAACAGGCTGCCGATCACGTCGATGACCATGTGGTCGATCGACCCCTTGGATGCGGCGCGCAACTCGTCGCGGTGCGCGCGGATCAGGTTCTGGGCCTGCTGACCGCTGCCCGTGCCGCTGTCGTCGAAGCCCCCGCTGGCACTGCTGCCGCCTCCACCACTGCCGCCGGACGAGGCGCTGAAGAACGCCAGCCGGCGGATCAGGTTCATCATGCCGGCGTCGACCACGCCCAGCGGGTTGCTGCCCATGTTGCGGCTGGTGCTGCCGCCCGGGCCCATGGACGAATCGAGCGCAGGGCGCGGTGAGCCGTGGTCGCTGTCGCCGAACTGCTCGATGCCCGACAGGGAGCGCCGGGAATCAACCGGGCGTGATTCCGATGTCCGTACGCTCATCCCGGCGGGCTGCAGGCCCATGGAGCGGAAGTCGGCCACGATGGCTGCGTAGGTCGGCCCGAGCGTGGCGGCCAGTGAGCGGCCGATCTCGGCGACCAGGATCTTTCGAACGGCCGCGTCCTCGCTGACCGACTCTGCGGCCCGGATCATCGCCAGGCCGATCAGCTCGGGGCGCAGGGGGTTCTGGTCCTTGTCGATGCGCTCCTGGGTCAGCACGGCGCCGAGGTAGCCCCCCAGCTCGCGCAATTCCCACTCGCACGCATGCGCCAATTGAAGCCCGAACCTCTCCGCCGCCACCTTGATGTCGACTTCGTGGTCGTCCACCAGACTCAGCTCGGCCCAGTTCGAAGTGCGGGTGTTGCCGGGGTCGCGCGGGCCAGAGTCGCGACGCAGGCGCGTCTCGAATGCCTCGTCGAAGGTCAGGATGAACATCGCCGACTTGCGGTCGATTTCGAACTGGGCCGCCAGGATGTCGCTGCGCACGGCCGCAGAAGTGGCAGACAACGCCGACAGGCCCAGGCTCTCGATACTGCGCTCGAGGGCCTGTCTAACGGCCTGCTTGATCCGCTGCGTGGCCGCCTCCAGCGGCGCCGGCAGGCGATGAAAAGCGTGGTTGCTCATGGCTCGCTGTTACAAGCCGGCAAGTATGCGCCATAGCGCGCACGACCCCGGCAAATGCGGGGCCGGGCTCGGCAAGCAAAAGTTACTTCTTGAGGGAATCGCGGATCTCGCGCAGCAGCACCACGTCTTCCGGTGTGGGCGGCGGCGGGGCGGCGGGGGCCTCTCGCTTCAGGCGGTTCATCTGCTTGACCATCAGAAAGATGATGAAGGCCAGGATGACGAAGTTCAACGCGATGGTGATGAAGCTGCCGTAGGCCAGCACTGCGCCGGCCTTCTTGGCTTCAACCAGCGTGGTGGCGGTCTGCCCCGACAGCGGGATGAAGTAGTTGTTGAAGTCGAGGCCGCCGAAGATCCGGCCGACCACCGGCATGATGAGGTCGCCGACGATCGAATCGACGATCTTTCCGAAGGCGCCTCCGATGATCACGCCGACGGCGAGATCCATCACGTTGCCCTTGACGGCGAACTCCTTGAACTCTGACATGAACCCCATGGCTGATTCCTCGTTGTTGAAGTTGATTTCGGCAGGTCCTCCGGCGGCCCGCCCCCCGGGTCGGCACCATAGGGGTCGGCTTTGCATCGGTCAAGGGTGGCGCCCCCGGAGTGCAACATCCCACGACAGAGCGTCGGCAGATGCGTCGGCTAGAATCCGGCGTTGACCTGATTTCGAATAACCCGAGGACCTCCATGAGTGACGCCGCTGTCGACCAAGGCCGACGCACCTGGATCGCCATCACCTGCGGCGCTGGCGCCGTCGGCGGCGTGGCGACCGCAGTTCCCTTCGTGAGTACCTTCGCTCCTTCCGAGCGGGCCAAGGCCGCCGGCGCCCCTGTCCAGGTGGACATCAGCACCATCCAGCCGGGTGAGAAGCTCACCGTCGAATGGCGCGGCAAGCCGGTGTGGATCGTCCGCCGCACGCCCGAGCAGCTGGAATCGCTGAAGAAGGTCGAGCCGCAACTGGCCGACCCGACGTCGGCGCGGACCCAGTACCCCACGCCCGACTACGCGAAGAACCCGCACCGCTCGATCAAGCCGGAGTTCTTTGTCGGCGTCGGCATCTGCTCGCACCTGGGTTGCTCGCCCAGCGACAAGTTCCAGACGGGCGCGCAGCCTTCCCTGCCCGATGACTGGGCAGGCGGGTTCCTGTGCCCCTGCCATGGTTCCACCTTCGATATTGCCGGCCGTGTCTTCAAGAACAAGCCTGCTCCGGACAACCTCGAAGTTCCGCCGCACATGTACCTGTCCGACAGCGTCCTGCTGATCGGCGAGGACAAGAAGGCGTGACGGCTCCCCTGCCGACCACGGAGCGCGCCATTCCGCAGCGCCCGCTCGGTCGGTAATCGTTTCTGACTGAGGTCAAGATGGCTGAATTCAAGGAAGCCCCGGCCGGCGCCCCGGCCGCGCAGCGGTTCATGACGTGGGTCGACAACCGGTTCCCTGCGTCGAAGCTGTACAAGGAGCACCTGTCCGAGTACTACGCCCCGAAGAACTTCAACTTCTGGTACTTCTTCGGCTCGCTCGCGATCCTGGTCCTGGTGATCCAGATCGTGACCGGCATCTTCCTGGTGATGCACTACAAGCCCGACGCCGCCCTGGCGTTTGCCTCTGTCGAGTACATCATGCGCGACGTGCCCTGGGGCTGGCTGGTGCGGTACATGCACAGCACGGGCGCCAGCGCCTTCTTCGTCGTGGTCTACCTGCACATGTTCCGCGGCATGATCTACGGCAGCTACCGCAAGCCGCGCGAACTGGTGTGGATCTTCGGTTGCGCGATCTTCCTCTGCCTGATGGCCGAGGCGTTCATGGGGTACCTCCTGCCGTGGGGACAGATGTCGTACTGGGGTGCCCAGGTCATCATCAACCTCTTCGCCGCCATCCCGTTCGTCGGTCCCGACCTGTCGCTGCTGATCCGCGGTGACTACGTCGTCGGCGATGCCACCCTGAACCGCTTCTTCAGCTTCCATGTCATCGCCGTGCCCCTGGTGCTGCTGGGTCTGGTCGTTGCGCACATCATCGCGCTGCACGAGGTGGGATCCAACAATCCCGACGGTGTCGAGATCAAGGCCAAGAAGGATCCGAAGACCGGCATCCCGCTCGACGGCATTCCGTTCCACCCGTACTACTCCGTCCACGACATCATGGGCGTCAGCGTCTTCCTGATGCTGTTCTCGGCGGTGATCTTCTTCGCGCCGGAGATGGGCGGGTACTTCCTCGAGTACAACAATTTCATCCCCGCTGACCCGCTGAAGACGCCGGCCCACATCGCGCCGGTCTGGTACTTCACGCCCTACTACTCGATGCTCCGCGCCGTGACCGACCCCATGGTCAACGTCCTGGCCGTGCTCGTGGCTCTGGGCGGTGTGCTGGCCGTGCTCAAGGGCGGTCTGTCAGGCATGTGGAAGGGGGCGGTGCTCGTCGGAGCCTTGGTCGTCGTGGTCCTGCTGAAGACCTTCGACGCCAAGTTCTGGGGCGTGGTGGTGATGGGCGTTGCGGTGCTGATCATGTTCCCGCTGCCTTGGCTGGACCGCAGCCCGGTGAAGTCCATCCGCTACCGCCCGAACTGGAACAAGTACCTCTACGGTGTATTCGTCGTCAACTTCTTCGTGCTGGGCTACCTCGGCATCAAGCCGCCGTCGGACATCGGGACGTTGATCTCCCAGGCCGGCACGTTGTTCTACTTCGGCTTTTTCCTGCTGATGCCCTGGTGGAGTCGCCTCGGCGAATTCAAGGCCGTGCCCGATCGGGTCACGTTCCAGCCCCACTGAGCGCGCGGCGGAGTCTGTTCCCCATGAAGAAACTGATCCTTACCCTGCTGGCCTGCTTCTCGATGCTGCACGGCGCGCACGCCGCCGGCGGTGGCATCGCCTGGGACAAGTTCCCGACCGAACGCACCACCGACATGGCAGCTCTGCAGAACGGTGCAAAGCTGTTCGTCAACTACTGTCTGAACTGTCACCAGGCTGCATTCATGCGCTACAACCGCATGCGTGACATCGGGTTGACCGAAGAGCAGATCAAGCAGAACCTGATCTTCACCGGCGGCAAGGTCGGCGACACGATGAAGGTCCCGCTCGACCCGAAGGATGCGAAGGACTGGTTCGGCGGCCTGCCGCCCGACCTGACACTGATCGCTCGTTCGCGTTCTGCGGCGGGGCAGGGCTCAGGCGCCGATTACGTGTACACCTATCTTCGTACCTACTATCGCGACGAGACCAAGGCGACCGGGTGGAACAACCTGGCGTTTCCGGGGGTCGGCATGCCGCATGTCCTTTGGGAACTGCAAGGGCAGCAACGCGCCATCTATGTCGATGAGAAGGATCCGCACGACGCCACGAAGACCGTCCATGTCTTCAAGGGTTTCGAACAAATTTCGCCCGGCTTGATGTCACCGGCGGAATACAACCTTGCCGTTGCCGATCTCGTGGCGTTCCTTCAGTGGATGGCCGAGCCTCAGCGCAACGATCGCACCCGTCTGGGTGTCTGGGTGCTGCTGTTCCTGGCCGTCTTCACCGTGATCGCCTGGCGTCTCAACGCGTCCTTCTGGAAGGACATCAAGTAGGGCTTGCAGCCCGGGCCCGGCGAGCCGGGCCCCCCGCGCAGTGGTAGCTTTTGCTCCCACTGCGTTTCTTCTTTTTTGCCGGGGCTTTGCGCCCCAAGACTGATCGAGGGCCTTTCATCATGATGGTGCTTTACTCCGGAACGACCTGCCCTTATTCGCACCGTTGCCGCTTCGTGCTGTTCGAGAAAGGGATGGACTTCGAGATCCGCGACGTCGATCTCTTCGCGAAGCCTGAAGACATCGCATTGATGAACCCGTACAACGAGGTGCCCATCCTGGTGGAGCGCGACCTCATCCTGTACGAGTCGCACATCATCAACGAGTACATCGACGAGCGCTTTGCCGGGCGATCCGGTGGCGCGTGCCCGCGTCCGACTGTTCCTCTTCAATTTCGAGAAGGAGCTGTTCGCGCACGTGAACCTCCTCGAAGGCCGGGGCGTGAAGGCCACCGACAAGCAGCTCGAAAAGGCCCGCTCGCAGATCCGGGACCGGCTCACCCAGCTGGCGCCGATCTTCCTGAAGAACAAGTACATGCTGGGCGATGACTTCAGCATGCTCGACGTGGCCATTGCGCCGCTGCTCTGGCGCCTGGACTATTACGGCATCGACCTGTCGAAGAATGCAGTGCCGCTCCTGAAGTACGCCGAGCGCATCTTCTCCCGCCCGGCCTACATCGAGGCATTGACGCCTTCAGAGAAGGTGATGCGGAAATGATGACATCCCCCCCCGCAGCGGCTTCGCCGCTCCCCCCCGGGGGGGGCGACCCCAGCGGACCGGCAGAGCCGGATCCGCGGCGTCTGCTTGGCAGCTGAAGCCATGGCGACGAGCATCAGCGGAGACAGCCAGGGAACGTCGACGCGGCCTTACCTGATCCGCGCGCTGCACGACTGGTGCACCGACAACGGCTTCACACCCTACATCGCCGTTTACGTCGACGCGCAGGTGCAGGTGCCCATGGAGTACGTGAAGAACAACGAGATCGTCCTCAACGTGGCCTTCGAGGCGACGAGCGGGCTGCAGCTGGGCAACCAGACGATCGAGTTCAAGGCGCGTTTCGGCGGCGCTGCACGCGACATCGTCGTGCCCATCGACCATGTGGTGGCCATCTACGCGCGCGAAAACGGGCAGGGCATGGCGTTCCCGACGCCCACCGATGCGGGGCCTCAGGCCCCTGGTGACGCCGAGCCCCAGCCGCAGGCGACCGCTCGGCCCCCCACCCCTCTGCGCTCCCCGCTGCGGTTGGCATCCAGCGAGCCCGAGCACGGCACTGCGCCGCAAGAGCCGGCCGTGCCGACGAGCAGCGATGCCTCGGAGGCGCCACCCGAGCCGCCTCCTCCAGCACCTCCCGGTGGGCCGCGCCCCTCGTTGAAGCGCATCAAGTAGCTCTGCCGCAGTGTCCTGGGGCGGGCAGGGTCTCCTACAATCGTCGGCTCCCGTGGCCGGCTTAGCTCAGTTGGTAGAGCACCCGCCTTGTAAGCGGAAGGTCTTCGGTTCGATTCCGAAAGCCGGCACCACCATGCAGACGAGTCAGCCCCGCGGCTGAACTTTGATCCGCAAGGGCACACCCGGGAGTGCCTGCTGGCGAAGCGTGATTTCCAGCGCAGGGAGCAATTGGCGCAGCTTGGCAGCGGCGGCGCCGTTGCTGACGAGCAGGGTCCAGCCTGTTTCGTCGAGCGGGCCGGCCTGAATCTGCTGCTGCAGTGCTTCTGGCAGCTGAGGTGAAATGGCCGCCAGGCAGTCACGGGACAGCTGGATCCGGCGCAGCAGTCCCGCCAGGGGCAGGCTGTCGTCGAGGGCTTGCGCCAACGGGCGGGCCGGGCGGTTGGTGGCAGGGGGCGACATGTCGGGAGTCTATCGATGCAGGTGATGATCACCCACGGCGGCATGGCTCGCACACGAGTGCTGCAGATCGGCAAGTTGCAGTTGGCAGCGCTGCTGCTGGCCGTGGTTCTGCTGTTGATGCTGGCGTCGGGTGCGATCTACCACTTCGTCTTCCTCAAGGCGGCCCGGGACGGTTGGCCCATCGTCAGTCAGATCGTCAAGCTGGTGGTCCGCGACGAGATCGCCCAGCGCGACCGGTTCATGCGCGAGAACCTCGATGCCATGGCCCAGCGCGTCGGCGAGATGCACGCGAAGCTCGTGAAGCTGGAAGCCGTGGGCGAGCGCGTCTCGGGCATGGCAGGCGTCAAGGTGCCTGAGATGAAGCCGGTGCCGCGCGGAAAGACTGCTGGCAGTGGCGGCCCGTTCGTGCCTGCGCCCCAACCCTCCATGACCGAGTTGCAGGGACTGCTCAACTCCCTCGATGAAGCCACCCAGCAGCATCTCGACCTCTTCACGCTGGTCGAGTCGCGGCTGCTCGATGCCCGCCTGCGCGCGATGATGGTGCCCAATTCGCGCCCCGTCGATGGCCCTGTCGGCTCGGGTTTCGGGTTCCGCATCGATCCGATCAGCGCCCGCGCGGCGCTTCACACGGGCCTGGACTTCCCTGCAGACATCGGCACACCGATACATGCGGCGGCGGGTGGGCTGGTGCTGGCCAGCGAGTGGCATCCGGCGTACGGCCACATCGTCGAGATCGACCACGGCAATGGTCTCGTGACGCGCTATGCGCATGCCTCCAGGCTGCTGGTCGAGGCAGGCGGACTCGTCAAGCGCGGCCAGAAGATCGCCGAGGTGGGCAACTCCGGTCGTTCGACCGGGCCGCACCTGCACTTCGAGGTGCTGCTCGACGGGGTGCCCCAGGACCCCGTTCGTTTCCTCGAAGGTGGCGTCGACGCCACTGCCCTGGCCACGACTCCACGCAAACGCTGACCCGGCTGCCCCTGCGGGGGTGAATCTGCCGAGGGGTGGGTGCTAAACTCGATGGCTCCGTGCCACAGAAATGGCTGTGCCAGGACGACGCTTCGGCGTCCTGCCTTGGCGCTGTCCATGCCCCCCGCGGGCCAGGCGGGCGCGGGAAGATGCCAGGCAAAGACCGCAACGGCCTTGTTTCCGCTCGCGTCGTCTCCACATCCGCAGGACGCCGGCGATGAGGCGGCCGCGGCCGGCAACGGGGCGTGCTGCAGGCTGGCCCTACAACACACCCGCTCGTGACGCTGCATGTTCCCCAAGATCCTCACCCAGATTTTCGGCAGTCGCAATGACCGCCTGCTGAAGACCTACCGTCGCACGGTGCAGCAGGTCAACGCCCTCGAGCCGAAATACGAGAAGCTCGACGACAGCGAACTGCGCGCCCAGACCGAGGCCTTCCGGCAACGGCTGGCGCAGGGTGAAACGCTCGACCAGTTGCTGCCCGACGCCTTTGCGGTGGTTCGCGAGGCCGGCAAGCGCACGCTGAAGATGCGGCACTTCGACGTCCAGCTCATCGGCGGCATGGCGCTGCACGAAGGCAAGATCGCCGAGATGCGCACGGGCGAAGGCAAGACGCTCATGGCCACGCTGCCGGTGTACCTGAACGCGCTGGCCGGCAAGGGTGTGCACGTCGTGACGGTCAACGACTACCTGGCACGGCGCGATGCCGAGTGGATGGGCCGGCTCTACGGCTTCCTGGGCCTGACCGTGGGCGTCAACGTGCCCGGCATGCAGCGCGAAGAGAAGCAGGCGGCCTTTGCGGCCGACGTCACCTATGGCACGAACAACGAGTTCGGCTTCGACTACCTGCGCGACAACATGGTGTACGAGGTCGCCGACCGCGTTGCCCGAGGGCTGAACTACGCCATCGTCGACGAGGTGGACTCCATCCTCATCGACGAGGCCCGCACGCCGCTGATCATCAGCGGCCAGGCGGAAGACCACACCGACATGTACGTGCGCATCGACAGCATCGTCCCTGCGCTGAAGAAGCAGATCGGGGAGGCCGACCCGCGCACCGGTGAAGGCGTGATCGAGGCCGGCGACTTCACGGTCGACGAGAAGACGCACCAGGTCTACCTGACCGAATCCGGCCACGAAAAGGCCGAGGAACTTCTGACCCAGGCCGGTCTGCTGGCGCCGGGTGCCAGCCTGTACGACCCGTCCAACATCGCGCTGATGCACCACGTGTACGCCGCGTTGCGCGCCAATCATCTGTACAACCGCGACCAGCATTACGTGGTGCAGAACGGCGAGGTGGTGATCGTCGACGAATTCACCGGCCGCCTGATGACGGGCCGCCGCTGGAGCGACGGGTTGCACCAGGCTGTCGAGGCCAAGGAACGCGTGGAGATCCAGAGCGAGAACCAGACGCTGGCCTCGGTCACGTTCCAGAACTACTTCCGCATGTACGGCAAGCTCGGCGGCATGACGGGCACGGCAGACACGGAAGCCTACGAGTTCCAGGAGATCTACGGCCTCGAGACGGTGGTCATTCCGCCGAACAGGCCGACCATCCGCAAGGATGAGCTCGACCTCATCTACAAGACGGCCAAGGAGAAGTACGACGCCGTCGTGCGCGACGTGCGCGACTGCTACGAGCGCGGCCAGCCCGTGCTGCTGGGCACCACATCGATCGAGAACTCCGAACTGATCTCGGAGTTGCTGACCCGCGAGAAGCTGCCGCACCAGGTGCTCAACGCCAAGCAGCACGCCAAGGAAGCCGAGATCGTCGCCCAGGCGGGCCGGCCCAAGATGGTGACCATCGCCACCAACATGGCGGGCCGCGGCACCGACATCGTGCTGGGCGGCAACGTGGAGAAGCAGATCCAGTTCCTGGAGGCCGACCCGTCGCTGTCCGACGAGGAGAAGAAGGCTCGCGCGAAGCAGTTGCAGGACGAGTGGCAGGGCCTGCACGAGCAGGTCAAGGCTGCCGGCGGCCTGCGCATCGTGGCGACCGAGCGCCACGAGAGCCGGCGCATCGACAACCAGCTGCGGGGCCGTTCGGGTCGCCAGGGCGACCCCGGCGCATCGCGCTTCTACCTGTCGCTGGACGATCCGCTGATGCGCATCTTCGCGGGCGATCGCGTGCGCGCCATCATGGACCGGCTGAAGATGCCGGAAGGCGAGGCCATCGAGGCCGGCATCGTCAACCGCAGCATCGAGAGCGCTCAGCGCAAGGTCGAGGCGCGCAACTTCGACATCCGGAAGCAGCTGCTCGAGTACGACGACGTCTCGAACGACCAGCGCAAGGTCATCTACCAGCAGCGCAACGAGATCCTCGAGGCGCCCGGCCTCGACGACCGCATCGCGAACCTGCGACATTCGGCCATGACCGAGGTCGTGCGCACCCATGTGCCGGCCGAAAGCCTCGAAGAGCAGTGGGACCTGCCAGCGCTCGAGAAGGTGTTGAAGGAAGAGTGGCAGGTCGACATCGACCTGCAGGCACAGGTCGCGAAAAGCGAGAGCATCACCGACGACGACATCCTGGAGAAGGTGATCGCTGCGGCCGACGCCGTGTTCGCAGGCAAGCTCGAGGCCGTGGGCGCCGAGCAGTTCACGCCGTTCATGCGCATGGTGCTGCTGCAGTCCATCGACTCGCACTGGCGCGAGCACCTGGCTGCGCTGGACTACCTTCGCCAGGGCATCCACCTGCGCGGCTACGCGCAGAAGAACCCGAAGCAGGAGTACAAGCGCGAAGCCTTCGAGCTCTTCTCGCAACTGCTCGACGTGGTCAAGCTGGACGTCACGCGCATCCTGATGACCGTTCGCGTGCAGTCGCAAGACCAGGTGGTGCAGGCCGCGCAAGCCATCGAACAGCAGGCCAGCCAGATCGGCAACATCACCTACACGCACCCCAACGAGGACGGCTCGGTCTCCCAGGAGGCCGATGCCGCCACGGCGCGTGAGCAATTGGCCGCCCAGGTGCCCAAGGTGGGGCGCAACGACCCGTGTCCGTGCGGCAGCGGGAAGAAGTACAAGATGTGCCATGGCCAGCTGATCTGACACCCCCCTGGCCGGCCGGTTGGCCGGACCACTCCAGTGAACGGCGCCCATCGGGCGCCGTTTTCGCTTGTGCATCGACACCGGCCGGCCATCGGCCGGGGCCCGACTGTCAGGCGGTCCGACACCAGTGACTAGGGATAGTCATGCCCCATGGTCACGGGGGTGTGCAGAAACAATGTTGCGGGAAGCAACGAGACTCACGGATCTTGGCGGCCATGAGGCCGCGGGTCCTTGATGCGTGAACGCTGGCACCATTCTTGTTAGGGAGAGGTGACGGCATCACCGAATGCTTCCAACCAATTTCCGAAGGTTCAACATGAGAAAGTCTGGGTGGCAATCTGCCGCGACTGCAGTCGCAATCGGCTTGGCGGCGCTGACGTCGGCGCATGCCGACGTGGTGACGTTCGACGACATCCTGCCAAGCGGTTTCGGCGGCGGCGAAACGTTCGTGTCCGGCGGCTTCAGCTTCACGCTGACCAGTGGCCTGCTCCAAGCGGCCCTTGGCTTTCCCGAGCAGGGCGGCTTTGGCATCGTCGACACCGCTGCTTCGCTGAGCCTCTTCAGCAACGCGCCGACGGGCAACTCGACCCAGTTCTACGCTGGCCTGAATGACAACGCGATCACCCTCACCGGGTCGACGCCGGTGATCTCCGTGACCGGCTTCGACTTCGGCTTCGTCCCGCCGGTGACCGCCCCTGGCGCGACTTCGGGCTTCCTGTTAGCTGCAGCTTGGCTCGACGAGGCCGGCGCTTTCGGTGTCAATTTCTACGATTTCGGCGTGGCCGATCGGAATGGCGACTGGGCCTTCATCACTGCCAACACGGCCACCCCGGACTTCGGCGTTGCGATGCCAACGTTTGTTCGCGAGGTGACTTTCCTGGCCTGCAATTTTCAAGGTCAGTGTTTGTGGCCGAGCAACAACCAGGGCCAGTTCGCGCTCGACAACATCCGTGCCGATCTGCCGCTGCCGGGCACCTGGCTGCTCGCCGGCCTCGGCCTGGCAGGCCTGGCCATCACGCGCCGCCGCCAGGCTGGCGCCGTGGCCCGCTGAATCCTGTTGATGACTTGACCGCAAGGAATCATTCATGACCATTCGTTCTCTCACCCTGGGCTTGTGCCTGACCGCCGTGGCATCGCTGGCGATGGCGCAGGAGGCCCGCAAGGGTTACATCATCCAGTTGGCCGGTGAACCTGCCGCCAGCTACAACGGCGGTGTGACCGGCCTCGCGGCCACGCGCCCTGCCGCCGGCCAGCGCTTCAACGTCAACGCGTCTCATGTTCAGGCCTACATGGCCTACCTGGACACCAAGGCCGTCACCCTGGCGGCGACGGCTGTGCCCGCGGCGCAGATCTATGCCCGCTACCGCGTCGCCTTCAACGGCTTCGCCGCGCAGCTGACCGACACCGAGGTTCGCAAGCTGGCCAGCACGCCCGGCATCGTGGCGATCAGCGCCGACGTGGCGAACCAGCTCGACACCAGCACCACGCCCGCCTTCCTCGGCCTCAACAACGCCGTCAACGGGGTGTGGAACCGCTTCGACGCCCAGGCCCGCCGCGTCAAGGGTGAAGACATCATCATCGGCCACATCGATGGCGGTGTCTGGCCCGAGAACCCCTCGTTCTCCGACAAGGTCGATGCCAACTACCAGCCCGGCACCGTCGTCTACGGGCCGCCGCCGGCCAAGTGGGCGGGTACCTGCGAAACCGGCGCGGGTTTCACGACGGCGATGTGCAACAACAAGCTGCTCGGTGCGCGTTACTTCAACGCGGGCTGGAAGGCCAACCGCACGGCTGCCCAACTGTGGTCATTCGAGTACCTCGATTCGCCGCGTGACGCCGACGGCCATGGTTCGCACACGCTGTCGACCTCGGGTGGCAACGAGAACGTCGATGCCCTGGTGGCAGGCTCGGTGTCCATCAGCGGCGTCTCCGGCATCGCGCCGCGGGCGCGCGTGGCCTCGTACAAGGTCTGCTACAACGGCAACTTCGGCCCGGGCGTTGCACCGTCGGGGTGCTTCCCTACCGACAGCGTCGCGGCCATCGACCAGGCGGTGGCTGACGGCGTCGACGTGATCAACTACTCGATCAGCGGCAGCCGCACGAGCTTCACCGATCCTGTCGAAACCGCCTTCCGCAATGCCGCGTTCGCTGGCGTGTTCGTGGCGGCCTCGGCCGGCAACAGCAACGTCTTCCCCGGCAACGCGACGACCGTGGCGCACAACAGCCCGTGGATCATGACCGTCGGCAACTCGACGCATGACCGCTTCACGACCGCGACCGTGACCCTCGGCAGCGGCGCCACGGCCATCGGTGCGTCTTTCCAGACCGCCGGCGTGCCTGCCAGCGCGCTTGTGTGGTCGCGCAACGTCGGTTTCGGTGCCTCGGCGGCCGCAGCAAACAGCAACCAGGCCCTGTGCTTCGGTGCTGCCGACAATGTGGCCCCGCTGCTCGACCCGGCGAAGGTGGCAGGCAAGATCATCGTCTGCGACCGCGGTGGCAACGTGCTGGTGAACAAGGTCGCCAACGCCCGTGCAGCGGGTGCCATCGGCGTGATCATCCAGAACACGACTGCTGCCAACGACACCACCCCGCTGATCTCTGCGGTGCTGCCGACCGTGCATCTGCCGGTGTCCGCGTTTGCTGCGGTGACCACCGAAGCGTCGTCGCTGACCGGCACCGCATCGTTCAGCGGTGGCGTGCAGACGGCTGGCGTGGTCGCCCCGGTGATGTCCAACAGCTCGTCGCGCGGCCCGAACCAGGCCGATGCCGACATGCTGAAGCCGGACATCACGGCGCCGGGTACGGACATCATTGCCGCTTATGCCAATCGCGGCCTGACCCAGGCGCAGCGTGATTCGATCGCCGCCGGCAACCTCGCGGCAGCCACGCCCTACTACGAGATGATCTCGGGCACGTCGATGTCCAGCCCGCACGTCGCTGGCATGGCCGCGCTGCTGAAGCAGGCCAACCCGACCTGGTCACCCTACGCCATCAAGTCGGCCCTGATGACCAGTGCGCTGCAGAACGTCAAGCTGGCCAACGGCACGGCTGATCCGAGCCCCTGGGGCTACGGTGCCGGCCATGCCAACCCGAACGTGGCGCTGGACACCAAGGTGGTCTACGACACGACCAATGCCGACCACCTGGCTTACTACAACCGTGCACTGCCGGGTGGGGGTTCGTCGCTGAACGTGGCCTCGATGACCCGCGGCAATGCGGTTGGTACCACGGTGTTCACCCGCACGCTGACCAACAAGGGCAGCACGACGGTGACGCTGAATGCCACGGCCAGCCTGGCGGGCTTCACGGTGGTCGTGAGTCCGGCATCGCTGACTCTGGCCCCGGGCGCATCGCAGAGCTTCACGGTCACCGCCACGCCGACAACGGCACCGCAGAACGTCTACGTGTTCGGCAACGTCACGTGGAGCGACGGCGCCACTCAGACCCTGCGCAGCCCGCTGACGATCCGCTTCTCGCGCTTCAGCAGCCTGACCTCGGTGACCGACACCCGTGCCGTCGGCACGCGGGTCTGGACCGTGGCCACGGGCTTCAGCGGCCCGATGCAAGTGACGCCGACGGGCATGGTGCCGGCAACGCGCACCAACGTGGCGGTGAGCACGGCCGGCCCTGCGGAGGTTTGTGCCGCTGACTTCCAGGTTCCGGCAGGGACCAAGGTGGTTCGCGCCCAGATGTTCAACAGCGAGACGCAGAATGGCTCCGCGACCGATATCGACCTCTACCTGTTCCGTGTGAGCGGCGCCACGCGCACTCAGGTCGGCGCCAGCGAAAGCGGTACGACCGACGAGCTGATCTCGGTGTCGAACCCGGTCGCCGGCACCTACCGCGCGTGCGCCGTGGCCTTTGCGCCGGCCGCTCAGCTGCGTTCGAGCGTGATCAACACCTGGGTGGTGACCTCGGGCGCTCCGTCGCTGAGGTCCTTCGGCACCACCAATGCCGTGTCGGGTGGCACGGCATCGATCGGCGTCTCGTGGAACGTGACCCCTGGCGCCCGTTACCTGGGCGTGGTCGAGGTCACCAACCCGCCCAATACCGCGGTGCTGGGTACGACGCAGATCTTCATCGACACGGTGCCCTCGGCCCCGGCGCCCACGTCGGTGCCGATCATCGTGGAGACTGGCGTCAAGGCGCCGCGCTGAGCTACAGCGCTGGAGCAGGCGGCCTGGCCGCCTGAGCAAGGACAAGGGGCCCTCGGGCCCCTTGTTGTTTTTCACTCGCCAGCGGGCGACAGGCTCAGCGGCCTTCGGCCAGTGCCAGGATGGCGACGGCCAGCGTCTGCGCTTCTTGCGGCGTGACGCCCGACTGAGGTGCCATCGAACCGCCCCAGCGGCCACTGCTGCCCTGGATGATGCTCGCCGCAAGCGCGCCGCCAGCCCCGGCGGTGCCGCGGTAGCGCGCGGCCACATCGGTGTACGCCGGCCCCTGCATGGCCGTGTTCACGGCATGGCAGGCGGAGCAGCCTTCACGCTGTGCGATCGCCACCGCTGCGGCGATGTCGGGCATGGGCACGCGCACCACGCGCGCCATGCGGCTGCGCACCGAGCCCTTGTCGTTGCTGATCACGACGCTGTACTCCGCTTCCACGTCCTGTTCGGTCATCAGGACACGCAACTGCGCCTCGCGCGCCCCCTTGATCTCGACGCCGTTGCGGAACCACAGGTAGTTCAGCGAAGGGCCCCCCGCCACCTGTACCGCCAACTGCACGGCCTCGCCGGGCGAGAGCTCGGCATCGGCCGGTTGGCTGATGATCTGCGGCCCCTCGCACTGTGCCAGCCGCACTGCACAGGCGAAGTCGTCGACCGTTCCCACCGGCAGCGGCACGTTGCCGAATGGGCCGCCCATCACGTACAGGCGGGTGTTGTCGATGCCGATGTAGGTGCCGGTGCCGGGGTAGTGGCGGAAGAGCAGGGGTGGCGCCGTGCCTGCCACGGCCTGTGCGCCGAACCATTGCGGGTAGGTCCTTTCGGCCCAGTCCATGACTTCGGCGCCATCGACCGGGCCGGGGCTGCCAGCCGCGCTCACCACCGCGGCTGGCCGCTCGCGGGTCCACTCGAGCGACGGGCTGTCGCCACCGCCGCAGCCTGCCAGCCACCCGACGGTCGGTACGGCCATACAGGCCATCCAGTGAGCGCGGTGCCGATGCATGGAGGTCTCCACGGAGCAGGGCTGGGTTGAGCGCCGCTGCCGAAACTCTGGTGAGCACGGATGCAAACCGTGCTCGCGCCGGTACCGGCAGATCCAGCGTGCCGTATCTCTATGCGCTCATGGGGATGCCGTAGCATAGCGCCCATGCACCGCCTGCTGCCTGCGCTGCCTTTGTCGACGGCCCTGCTCGCTTTTGCTTTGGTGGCTTGCGGCGCACCGGCTCCACACGGCGCGGTGCCTGCTCGTCCGCCCTCAGGAGACTCCGTCGTGCTGCCAGCACCTCCCGATCCGAATCTGATCGCCCGGGCCTCGGCGCCGGTCACGCTCGAAGCCCTCGTGCAGGCTGCCTTGGTCGACGCAGCCAAGGTCAGCGGCAGGCCACGTGACTCGCTGGTGGTGCTCGACGCCATTGCTGTGGATTGGCCCGATGGTGCGGGGGGCTGTCCCGAGCCCGGGGTGGAGTACACCCAGGCGCAGGTGCCAGGTTTCCGCATCCGCATCCGCGCCGGCAAGCAGGTGCTCAACTACCACGCCACGCGTCTCAGCCGCGTGCCGCAGTTGTGCCCGGCAGACCGCGTGCAGCCGGCGCTTCCACCGCGCAGTAGCATCGTGTGAGCCGCCGCCGCGGCAGCAAGCACAAGCGCTTCTTCGGCGCGCTGAGCTGGATCGAGCCGGTCGCGCCGGAGTAAGTCACAGAGTCCATGTAGCGAGTGGCCGGTGCCAGGCCGCTGCATAGGTCACTGTACAGGTCGAAGGGCCTGCCGCCGTTTCCGGGAGGCGCCACGCCGGCCAGAATGTCCTGGCCCGGGGTGATCAGGTCGGGCTTGAGCACGTCGCGAAGCACAGCCGTGCCGCGGCGGCACTGGCGTTCGGCGGCCAGGCGCTCGCGGCCTCGATGAACGCGGCCGTGCCGGTGGCCTGGACCGTGTTCATCGAGGCACCGGCGATCTTCACGCCCTTGCCGAGCATCACCGGGCGGGTCCGTCGCGATCGTGCGTGCCGGCGGCCACCGTCGTCAGCTGCGGGCCCGGGAGGGGCGCAACACCCGTGTCCGTGCGGCAGCGGCAAGAGCTACTGGCACGTTCACGGCCAGCTGGCCTGAGCGGCGGTCCAGGCCAGCTGCGCACCGTTCAACCCTTTCACCGTTGCATGCGGCGCCCTGCCGGGTGCCGCTGTCGTCTGCGGGTGCCCTCAGCACCCGCATCGCTTTCCGATCGGCAACCGTTGCAATGACCTGACCGGAACGATTTCGGTGTTCCGTGGTGGTGCGCTGCCTCCGGTTCCCGGAGCCCGGAGCAAAGAAAAAGGGCCGCACTTTCGTGCGGCCCTTCAGCTGCGGGAGGAAGAGGCTCAGTTGCCCTGTGCCACTGCTGCCACCGGCGGAGCGATCAGGATCTCCTGCGACTCGGCACCTGCATTGCGCGAGTACATGAGCATCAGACCGCTCTCGGTGCTCACCGCGCTGGTCACGGCCCGTTGTGTCACGGGCACCTGCAGCGACGAGCCGACCGGGACCGTGCCTGCCGCCGGGGTGAAGCGCGCCAGGGCCGGCGTGAACTTCGCGCCGGCGATGACGTCGGTGACGATCCCGGTGAAGTAGTTGTCGAAGGCCAGCACGGTCAGACCCAGGGTCGTGTTCGGCGTGGCACCGATCGCCGCCAGGGGCACCGTGTAGATCATCGTGCCCGAGTTCAGGTCCGCGATGTTGAAGAAGAACGCCGACACCGTGGACGAGCCGGCCTGCTGAACGTAGACCACGCTGCGACCGTCGCTGGCAAACCCTGCGCCCGGCAATCCTTCCTGCTGGTACACGAAGTAGTCCGCGGCGCCGTCACCGTTGGTGTCGATCTGCACTTCGAAGCCACCCGGATAGACCGGATGTGCGCGGCGACCGTAGGTCGAGATGGCGAACTGGATGTCCGTCCCCACCTGGCGTGCGCCGAAGCCCTTCAGGTCGAGCAGGGCGAAGTTGTCGCCAGCGCCCGGCAGGTTGCCGGCAGGCTGCTGTGCACTGGTTCCGAGCAGCGAGAAGGTGTCGAACGCACCGCCCGTGGCACCGACGTTGGTCAGCAGCAGGTTGCCGCCGTTGCGGGCCGGGTTGTACGGAGCCGCCACCGTCTTCGCGGCCTTGCGGGGCAGCACGTGCCAGGGCACGCTCAGCTTCTCGGCGCCGGAAGTCAGCGTGATGAAGCCGTCGTACTCGGGACCGTCGAGCAACGCGCCGCTGCCACCCAGACTGCCGCCGTTGAGCGTCCAGTTGGGCAGCTTGGTCGGGTTGATCAGGAGGCTGACGCGCAGCGTGGCGCTGCCGTTGCCGGGCACGTTCACGACATTGCTCGAGAGCTGCACCTGCACAGCGCCACTGGCGGCGTCGTTGGCGAACCGGAAGTCGCTGGCCACCGTGAACTGCTTGGCCGTGTTGCTCAGGTTCTCGACGCGCAGCGTACGCTGCACGACGGTCTGCTTCTCGACTTCCAGGGCGCCATACGACAGCGACGCCGACAAGGTCTGCTGGTCCCAGGCCAGGGCCTTGAGCGCCAGCGCGCGGTTGACGCGCACCTCACCGGCACCGATGCGGGTGATCGGCGCCAGCACGCCCGGCAGCGTGGCCGGGTTGGTGTAGATGGTCGTCTCGGCACTGTTCATCAGCAAGGCCTTGACCTGCATCGGGCTCAGGCTCGGGTTGGCGCTGAGCAGCAGGGCTGCAGCACCCGAGACCATGGGCGCGGCACCGGAGGTGCCACCGAAGACCGTCTGGCCGTCGCCCGTGCTGGCTTCCGCCGACAGCGAGGCGCCCGGAGCGCCGATCTCGGGCTTGATCCAGCCTTGGCTGACGTTGGGGCCGCGCGACGAGCTGCCGACCATGCTGCCCACGAGCGGCAAGGCATTGGCAGGCGAAAGGCTCGCAGTGACTGCCGTGCCCGCGTTCAGCCTGGCCTTGATCGCATTGCCCAGCGACTGCTGGATCACGAGCGAAGGCACGAACGTGGTGCCGCCGCCGAAGCTGAAGCTGACCGCGTCGCCAGGGGCGACCAGCGCAATCAGCACGCCGGCTGCGCCGGCCTTGGCTGCGTTGTCGACCTTGATGCTGACGGAGCATGTGCCGCGGTCGATCAGGGCGATCTGACCTGCCAGCGAGCCCGCCGGCAGCGGCGTGCAGGCGAGGTTGTTGGCCGCACCGCCTTGCAGCGCGGTCTTCACGCCGGCCGTGACGGTCGTGTTGATCGGCGCCCATTCCATCGTCGCGGTGTTCCCGTAGGTGCCCGCGATGCTGGCCGGTGCGGTGATGACCAGGGGGATGCTGGTCGCGCTGGGCACCTGCGTCTGTGCGACGCTGATGACGCCAGGCGTCGAGGCCGGCGAGCCGGTGATGTAGGGGCGGTCGGCGGAGTTGCCGGCCGAGGCCACCACCGTCACGCCCAGCGCCACGGCATTGGCCGAAGCGCCGCTGAGGTCGTCCTCGATCTGCCCGTAGCTGGAGCCCAGCGACATGTTGATCACGTCGACCGCATCGCTGACGTCGCCGTCGCCGTTGGGGTCGAGCGCGAAGTCCATGCCCTTGATGAGCGCGATGCCGTTGCATGACGACGCGACGGGGCTGCAGACCTTCACCGCCACCAGCTTGGCGCCGGGAGCCACACCCTTGTGGGTGCCGTCGGCACTCTGGCCGGCGATGATGTCGGCCACGTGCGTGCCGTGACCTTCGAGGTCGATCGGATCGTCGTCCTCGGTGCGCGGGCCGTTGGGCCACTCTTCACCGACGAAGTCGAAGCCGTCGACGACCTTGGCGGTGGGGAACAACCCGTCACGCGTGGTCGCCTTGTCGGGCGTGGAAGGCAGCGTGCCCCAGGCCGCCGCGTAGGCGGCCGCCGTGCCGGCGCCGCCGAGATTGCGGTGGGTGTAGTCGATGCCGGAATCGAGGACCGCGACGCGCACACCCGTGCCGTCGAAGCCGAGGGCCTGGACGGCGGTGCCGCCGATGTAGGGCACGGTGTCGCCCAGGTGCATCTCGTAATGCAGGACCGGCCGCACGCTCTTCACGCCGGGCATCGTGGCGATCTGGGGCAACTGGGCCGCATCGATCGAGACGGCGATGGCGTTGTGGGCCACGGACACCGCGGCCAGCTGCCTGGCGCCGAGGCTGGCGAGCTTGGCGGACATCGAGGCCTGTTGCGCGAGGATGCTGCTGCGCTGGCTGGCCATGGCCGACGCGATGCTGGCCGACTCGGCGCGCTTCGCACCTTCGCCGCTGCCGCTGGCCAGGGCGCGAACGCGCTGGATGCCGGTGGTGGACGCAAGGATGGCGCGGGTGCGCGCCAGGGAATTCTGGTCGAGGGCGACCCAGACTTCGACGGGGCCGCTGGCGCTGCGCAGGCGGCTGTCGAGCGCTACACCGCCCATCGCGGTGCTGCCACGGGTCGACGTGCCCGTGGCCAGAGCCTCGGTCGTCGCCGCAGCGGTCTGCGCTGTCGGGGCGTCCTTGCCGCCGCCGCAGGCGGCCAGCAGGGCCACCGCGAACAGCGACAGGGCGGTCATTGAATGACGCTTCATGAATGCTCCTGGAAAGAGGGATCAGCGAGGATGGTCATCTCACGCTGTCGAAAAGACGACTGGGGCTTGCCCCAATCGCCGTTGGGCACTGCAAGAACGGATGTTTCAGACCTGGCGACGGCGCATCGTCGTGGCCGCGGCCAGAGCGACAGCCAGCAGGGCCAGCGTGCCGGGCTCGGGGATGCTGGCGAAGCCGAAATTGCCGATGCGCGTGGTGGCCGGTCCGCCGGTACCGTCGAGGCTCCAGGCCGTGAAGGAGAAGAAGTCCCCGGCATTGACGAACAGCGAGAACGTGCCCGATTGGGACTGCGGCCCCCCCGGCGTCGAATCGCTGACCTGGGTGAAGAGGTACGCGGGGGTCAGCGTGGTCACGCCGAAGAACTCGTAAGCCGGATCGTCCTGGGTGCTGAAGTCCCAGTCGAAGCTGATGACCCCGTTCTGCTGAATCAGGATGGCAACATCGGTGAAGGACCCGGACCCCGCGTCGCCGCTGGTGATGCTCAGACCGCCCGAGGTGAACGAATTGATGGAACCATCGCCCGGGAACTGTGCCCAATTGGCAGGGGCGAAAGCGCCAGTGAAGGCGGCGCTGGCTTGCGTCACGATGCCAGCGAGCAGCGCGCCCGTGGCGAAGAGCTTTTTCATGGAGACCTCAAAAGGTAAGGGGGGTGACCAGCGCTTGCAAGAGCCATGCCGATCGGGCACGTCTGCCCGTGTGACATGCACATGCAGTCGACGCCCTCATGAACGCCGCGCCGATTGGAAAGCGCGCCGACAGTGGGTAAACCCCCGCCGACGCCGTGGTCCCCGATCTCGCGCCGGGGGCGTCCGCGGTCGGTTACCCACGGGCGGGCCAATCAGATGCATCATTCCTTTTCACGAGCGAGAGCACACCCATGAAGCGACATCCCGGTTCGATTCGGCCTGCGTGGGCTGCGCTGGTGGCGGGCGCGCTCCTCAGTCCTGTGGGGGCCTCTGCCGCCGAGCCGCCCTCCATACCGGCCGACGCCGCGATCGACGGGCCGGTCACCGGCCCTGCGAGACCCAGCCCGGCCGCGGGACGCGTCGAGGCCTGGGTCTTCCTGGCCATGCCGGGCGCGATCGGCATGCCTGCGCGAACGTCGGTCGAGCGCCGGGTCAACCAGATGACCATCGACTCGCGCCAGTCGTCGCTCCTGCAGGAACTGGCGGCATTGGGCGCCTATGAGCGCGGGCGCCAGTCACTGACCCGGTCTGCCGTGCTCGTCGAAGTGGACGAAGCGTCGCTTGCCCGCATCGCCCAGGTGCCCGGAGTGGCTCGGGTGCAGAAGGTGACCCACCTGCACAGCACCGACGGACTGGGCGTGTCGCCGCGCCCTGGCGCGGGGCCTGCGTCACGCTGAGGCCAGGCGGCAGCGCCGCCCGGGCCGCGAGTTCAGCGGCCGTTGAACGCGGGCGTGCGGCGCTCCGACAGGGCGTGCAGCCCCTCGGCGAGGTCGTCGCTCTCGGCGCATCGGTCCACGCGCGCCGCGATGCGCTGCAGGTCCGGGGCGCCGCCGGCGATCTCGTTCAGCGAGCACTTCATGCCCTGCACGGCCAGCGGTGCGTTGGCAGCCAGGGCCGACGCCAGCGCACCGACGGCATCGTCCAGCGCCTCGGTCTCGACCAGGGTGTCGAGATAGCCCATGCGCAGCAGCGCCTGGTCGTCCACCGTCTCGCCCAGCAGGAACAGGCGCTTGGCCGGGCCCAGCCCTAGCCGCTGCACATAGCGGCGCAGCCCGCCGGGGTAGTAGTGGAGGCCGAACCGCGCCGCGGGCATGCGCAGTTCCATGCCCCGAACGCCGACGCGGAAGTCGCAGGCCAGCGCAAGGTCGGTGGCGCCGCCGTAGACGCTGCCGTTCAGGCGGGCGATGGTCGGCACGGGCAGTGCCTCGAGTGCGTCGACGGTGCGCTCGAAGAGCTGCGGGCCGTACGCCGCGGCCTGGGGCGACTGCACCAGCGCGCCGAGGTCGAAACCGGCGCTGAAGACCCGGCCGCTGCCGGTGAGCACCAGCGCGCGCAGGGACCGGTCGGCGGCGGCGGCTTCGAAGAAGTGCTGCAGCAGAAGAAGATCTTCTTCCTGCAGGCGATTCATGTGCCGGGGCCGTTGCAGGGCAATGGTCGCGATGCCTGCCGGGCTCACTTCATAGGTCGGCGAACCGCGTTCGGCCTCCGCCGCAGGCGAGCCGCCTTCGTTCAGGTCGTCCATGGCAGGTAGCGCACCGCCAGCACGCCGCCGATGTTTTCAAGGGCCGCCAGCACGGCCGGCGACACGGGGCTTTCCACGTCCACCAGCGTGTAGGCCATCTCGCCGCGCGACTTGTTGACCATGTTGTGGATGTTCAGACCGGCGTGCGCCATCGTGGTGGAGATCTGTCCCAGCATGTTGGGCACGTTGGCGTTGGCGATGCCGATGCGGAAGGGCGATTCGCGCGGCATGGTCACCTGCGGGAAGTTCACCGCGTTGACCACGTTGCCGTGCTCGAGGAAGTCGCGCAGCTGGTCGATCACCATCAAGGCGCAGTTCTCTTCGGCTTCGCGCGTCGAGGCACCCAGATGGGGCAGGGTGATGACGCGCGGGTGACCCTGCAGCCCGGGGCCGGGGAAGTCGCACACGTACTGCCCTTGCCAGCCTGCGGCCAGCGCTTCGAGTACCGCCTGGTGGTTCACCACGCCATCACGGCTGAAGTTCAGCAGCACTGCGCTTTCGCGGAGCAGGCCGATGTTGCCGGTGTGCACGAGGTCGCGCGTGGCGGCCACGAGCGGCACGTGCAGCGACACGAACTGCGCACCACGCAGCACTTCGTTGACGCTGGCCGCGCGCCGCACCTGCGAGGGCAGGCTCCAGGCGGCGTCGACGGTGATCTCGGGGTCGTAGCCCAGCACCTGCATGCCCAGCTTGATGGCGGCGTCGGCCAGCAGGCAACCGATGCGGCCCAGACCGATGATGCCCAGCGACTGCCCTGCAAGTTCGATGCCGGCAAAGGCCTTCTTGCCGTCTTCTACCTGCCGTTCAAGGTCGGGTGCCGACACGTCCAGGCCTTTCACGAAGGCCAGGGCCGGCACGACGTGGCGCGACGCCATGAGCATGCCGGCCAGCACCAGCTCCTTCACCGCATTGGCATTGGCGCCAGGCGCGTTGAAGACCGGTACGCCGCGTGCGCTGAGGACCGCCACGGGGATGTTGTTCGTGCCCGCCCCCGCGCGCGCCACCGCCCGCACCGAGGCGGGCAGCGTCATGGCGTGCATGTCGGCCGAGCGCAGCAGCACGGCCACCGGGTCGGTCACCTCCTTGCCCACCACGTAGCGCTCGGCGGACAGCCGGGCCAGTCCGGCAGGCGCGATGGCGTTGAGCACCAGGATTCCCTGGCGCTCACTGTGGCCTGGTCCCGGGCCCGGCGTGGCGGCTTCAGCCATGCGCCTTCTCGAAGTCCTTCATGTAGGCCACCAGCGCCTGCACGCCGGCCAGCGGCATGGCGTTGTAGATCGACGCGCGCATGCCGCCCACCACGCGGTGGCCCTTCAGCTGCACCATGCCGCGTTCCTTGGCGCCCTTCAGGAAGGCTTCGTCCAGCGCCTCGTCCTTCAGCTTGAAGGGCACGTTCATCAGCGAGCGGCAGTCGCGTGCCACCGGGCAGCGGTAGAAGCCGCTGACGTCGAGGAAGTCGTACAGCAGCGCCGCCTTGGCGCGGTTGTGCACTTCCATCGCCGGCAACCCGCCCTGCGCCTTGATCCAGCGGAACACCAGCCCGGCGATGTAGATCGCGTAGGTGGGCGGCGTGTTGAGCATGCTGTCGTTGTCGGCCTGCTGCTTGTAGTCGAAGGCCGACGGCGTGATGGGCAGGGCCTGGCCGATGAGGTCGTCGCGCACGACGACGATGGTCAGCCCGGCGGGCCCGATGTTCTTCTGCGCACCGCCATAGATCAGACCGTACTTCGAGACGTCCACCGGCCTCGAGAGGATGTCGCTGGACATGTCGGCCACCAGCGGCACGGCGCCCACATCGGGCGTGAAGTGGTACTCCACGCCGCCGATGGTCTCGTTGGAACAGATGTGCACGTAAGCGGCGTCGGGATCGAGCTTCCAGGTCTCGCGGGCCGGGATGGTGGTGTAGCCGGTGTCGGCGCTGCTGGCCGCCACGTTGATGCGCCCGTACTTCCTGGCCTCCTTGATGGACTTCTTGCTCCACTCGCCGGTGTCGACATAGTCGGCGCTGGTCTTCCCGCGCAGCATGTTCATCGGCACGATCGCGTTTTCGCCGATGGCGCCGCCTTGCATGAAGAGGACCTTGTAGTTCTGCGGGATGCCCAGCAGTTCGCGCAGCAGCGACTCGGCTTCGGCGTGGATCGCGACGAACTCCTTGCCGCGGTGGCTCATTTCCATCACCGACATGCCCGAGCCGTGCCAGTCCAGCATCTCTTCGGCGGCCTGCTTCAGAACGCTCTCGGGCAGGGCGGCGGGGCCGGCACTGAAATTGAAGACACGGGTCATCTGGCGCACTCCGGCAGGTTCGAGGCCCCGGATTATCCGGCCGGACGCACAATCGCGGCCCTGGGTTGACCTGGGTCATGCCGACCCCCGTTCGCACGATGCGCCACCGCCTGATCTTCCGGCTGCTGCTGGCCCCTCTGCTGCTCTGCTGTGCTGCCCTGGGCGCGCAGGCCCAGCCCGCCGATGCGGTGACCGCCGCGCGCCTGCAGCCGGGCGAACGCCTGGCACTCGACGGCACGCTGTCGCACCCGGCCTGGCAGCGCGCGCCGGTGTGGGCGCGCTTCGTCGAGAAGGACCCCCACAACGGCGCCGAGCCGCCGCAGCGCACGCAGGTGCAGGTGCTCTACGACGAGGACGCCGTGTGGATCGGTATCACCGCCTTCGACGATCAGGCTGTGCGCATCCGCGACGTGCCGGTGCGCTACGACGGCGTCAACCGCACGCAGGACTTCGTGGTGGTCTACCTCGACCCCATCGGCACGAAGCGCTCGGCGCAGTTCTTCCGGGTCAGTGCTGCCGGCAGCCTGGCCGACGGCCTGCACACCGCGGCCGACGACAGCGAGGACTTTGCGCCCGACTTCGACTGGGACGCCGCCGTGCAGCGCCGTGCCGATGGTTGGACGGCCGTGCTGCGGTTGCCCTTCGCCTCGCTGCGCTTTGCCGAAGGCGAGCAGCAGTCCTGGCGCTTCATGGTGGCGCGGCGGCTGCCGCGCGAGCAGTTCCATCTCGTCGCGTCGGTGCCCATTCCGCGCGACGCGCCCAGCTTCATCCACAACCTGCAGCCGCTGCAAGGCGTGCAACTGCCGCAGCGCCATGGCTTCCTGACCCTGCGGCCCAGCGTCACCCTGCGGCGGGTGCAGGAAGAGGGCGACGGCACGCCCCGGCGCAGCAGCAGCGACATCGACGCGAGCCTCGACCTGAAATGGCGTCCGCATGCCGAGCTGGTGGTCGATGCCACGCTGAACCCCGACTTTTCCCAGGTGGCGCTGGACGTGCCGCAGCTGGCCGGCAACTCGCGCTTCGCGCTCTTCTTTCCCGAGAAGAGACCCTTCTTCTTCGAATCGGCCGACCTGCTGCGCTCGCCCACCGAGGCCTTCTACACGCGCAGCATCACGGCGCCGCGCTGGGGGCTGCGCGGTACCTGGCGGGGGCCCCAGTGGGCCGGCAGCCTGCTCGCTGTGGACGACCGCGGGGGCGGCCTGGTGCTGCTGCCCGGCCCTTACGGCACGGGGGCGGCCGAGCAGCCGGCATCGAAGGCACTCGCCGCGCGGGTGCGCAAGGACGAGGGCGGTCTGCAATGGGGCGGGGTGCTGGCCGCTCGGCGCTATGCCGACAACCTGGGCGACAACCTCGTGCTCGGACCCGACGTGGCCCTGCCGCTGAACGATGCCTGGCGTGTTCGCGCGCAGTGGCTCGGGTCTCAGACGAGCGCTCAGCCCGATGCCACGGGGCGGCTGCGTCGCGTCAGCGACGTGGGTTCGCACCGGGCCTTCGTCAAAGCGCAGCGACAGGCCGGCGACGGCGAGAGCAGCATCACGCTGGACGATGTGGGCGAGGGCTTTCGCCACGACGGCGGGTTCGTCAATCAGGCCGGGGTGCGCTCGCTGGCCCTGTTCCACAGCCACGGCTGGCGGCGGGTCGGCCCCTTCAACGAGTTCTTCCTGAACCTCGAGGTCGACCAGGTGCGTGACCGCCGCAGCGGCGACGTGGTGAAGGAACTGATCCGGCCGGGAATCTGGAGCAGCGCTGCGCGCAACCTCGAGTGGTGGCTCGAGTTGAACCTGCATTCGCGCGTGCGACCGACGGCAGGCGGACCGCTGCTGGCGGAGCGGTTCGTCGGCAGCGGGCTCGTGATGACGCCGGCCGCGTGGTGGCCGCTGGTCGACGTCAATGTGGCGATGGGGCGGCTGGCCGACACCGTTGCTGCCCAGGTGCGGCCTGGTCTGCGTCTGAACCTGTCCAGCAGGTTGCGACCGATGCGGCCGCTGGAGCTGGAGCCCAGCGTGTCGACGGCCTGGCTGCGCGACGATGGGCGTCGCATCTACAGCGAAACCGCGGCCCAGTTGCTGGCGGTGTGGCACTTCGACGCGCAGCACAACCTGCGCGCCATCGTTCAACGCGGTGCGCTGGACCGTGTGGCCGAGGCCGGCGTGGCGGCCGAGCGCAGTCGCTCGCGCGTGGCGTCGCTCACCTACACATGGCGCCGCTCGTCGGGCACCGTGCTGTACCTGGGCGCCAGCCGCAGCAACGAGTCGGCCGGCGTGCGCGCCAGCGAGGCCTTCCTCAAGCTGCAGTTCGACGTGGACGAGGCGCGCCACAGCCTGTTCTGACGGCCGCGTGCGGGCGGCAGGCGGGAGTGACGCAGGATTGACGCGGGTCAACCCCCAAAGCCGGCCGATCTCTAGAGTGCCAGTCATTCAAGCAGCACACGAGAGATCACCATGTTCAAGCACCTCCTGGTCCCCGTCGACGGATCGGAACTCTCAGAGCGGGCGGCCCAGGTCAGTCTGGAGCTCGCGCAGCGCCTGGGCGCACGCGTCACCGGGTTCGTCGCCGAGCCGATGCCGCCGCTGCCCACCATGAGCACGCACGCCGCCACCTACATGCGCGAGAGCGAAGACCACATCGCGCGCACCGAGGCGCACGCCCGCAAGGTGCTGCAGGCCTTCGGCGCCAAGGCGGCCGAGCAGGGCGTCCCCTACCAGGGCAAGTTCATCCGGGCCGACGGCGTCGACGACGCCATCGTGGCCGCCGCCGAGGAGTTCGAGTGCGACATGATCGTGATGGTCACGCACGGCCGAGGCGCCTTCGGCGAATTGCTGTTCGGCTCGCACACCAAGAACGTGATGTCGCGCAGCAAGCTCCCGCTGCTGGTGCTGCGGTGAACCTGGCGCTGCCGGACGTCGATCCCGATCTGTTGCGGACCTTCCTGGCGAGTGGCCTGACGCCGCTGTCGCTGGGCGGTCGCCGGCTGCTGCCCGTCGTGCAAGGCGGCATGGGCGTGGGCGTCTCGGCGCATCGACTGGCCGGCAGCGTGGCCGCGCTGGGCGGCGTGGGCACGATCTCTTCGGTGGACCTGCGTCGCCACCATCCCGACCTGATGGAACGCACCAGCGACCTGGGCGTCGGCGAGCACGCCAAGCAGGTCATCGACGAGGCCAATCTCGAGGCGCTGGGCCGCGAGATCGCATCCGCGCAGCTGCTGTCCAGGGGCCGCGGGCTGCTGGCCGTCAACGTGATGCGCGCGGTGAGCGAATACGCAGCCTCGGTGCGCAAGGCGCTGGAGTGCGGCATCGACGCCGTGGTGGTGGGCGCGGGCCTGCCGCTGGACTTGCCCGATCTCGCGCAGGACCATCCGCATGCCGCGCTGGTGCCCATCCTGTCCGACGCGCGTGGCGTGCAACTGCTGGTGCGCAAGTGGGAACGTCGCAAGCGTGTGCCGGATGCCATCGTCATCGAACACCCGCGCCTGGCCGGGGGCCATCTGGGTGCCGCGCGCATCGCCGACCTGAACGATCCGCGCTTCGACTTCGAGAACGTGCTTCCCCAGACGCTGGCCTTCCTGCGCAGCGCCGGCCTCGAGGGGCAGGTGCCCCTGATCGCCGCCGGCGGTGTGCGCACCCACGAAGACATCGCGAGGCTGCAGTCCCTGGGCGCCGCCGCCGTGCAGCTGGGCACGCCCTTCGCCGTCACCGAAGAGAGCGATGCGCACCTCGACTTCAAGCGCGTGCTGGCCGAGGCGCGCGACGAGGACATGGTGGAGTTCACCAGCGTGGCCGGCCTGCCTGCGCGTGCCGTGCGCACGCCCTGGCTGAAGGCCTACCTCGCCATCGAACCCAGGCTGCAGGCGGTGGCGCATGCGAAGAGCCGCTGCACCAAGGCCTTCGACTGCCTGGCGCAGTGTGGTCTTCGCGACGGGCTGCCGGGCTGGGGCCAGTTCTGCATCGACAATCAGCTGGCCGCCGCATTGCGTGGTGACGTGCGCAAGGGCCTGTTCTTCCGCGGCGCCGGCAGCCTGCCTTTCGGCACGCAGATCCGCAGCGTGCGCGACCTGATGGAGCGCCTGCTCTCGCAGCCGCAACCCGTGGCGGCCTGAGCCGGTGTCGGCAGCCCGGGCGCGCGTCCCGGGTCGATCGTCGGGCGGATGGTGGCCGGCGGGCCGGCGGCCTGCCCCTTGCATCCAGGAGATCCCATCGTGACCCCAGACACCCGCACTCCCGCCGCTGCATCGCAGACGCCGGTTCCGCTGCCCGTTCAGCCCATCAGCATCGAGGTGCTGCTGGAGAAGTACGCCAAGGGCGAGGAGCGTGGTCTCGACGACGTGTTGCAGCGCGTGGCGCGCGCCCTGGCCGCGGCCGAGGCGCCGGCGCAGCAGGCGCTGTGGCAGGCGCGCTTCACCGAGGCACTGCGCGACGGCTTCGTGCCTGCCGGGCGCATCCAGTCGGCGGCCGGCGCAGGCTTGTCGGCCACGCTGATCAACTGCTTCGTGCAGCCGGTGGGCGACTCCATCACGCAGATGGAAGACGGCCATCCCGGCATCTACACGGCACTGGCCGAGGCCGCCGAGACCATGCGCCGCGGTGGGGGCGTGGGCTACGACTTCAGTCGCATCCGCCCGCGCGGCGCCTGGGTGGGCAGCACGCAGAGCAGCGCCTCGGGGCCGGTGAGCTACATGCGCGTGTTCGACCGCTCCTGCGAGACGGTGGAATCGGCCGGCTCGCGGCGTGGCGCGCAGATGGGCGTGCTGCGCTGCGACCACCCCGACATCGAGGAGTTCATCCACGCCAAGGACCAGGGCGACCTGAAGAACTTCAATCTGTCGGTGGGCGTCACCGACGCCTTCATGCAGGCCGTGGAAGCCGATGGCGAGATCGACCTCGTGCACCGTTGCGAACCGTCGCCTGCCCAGCGTGCGCAAGGTGCGCACCAGCAGACGCGCAGCGACGGCAGCGTGATGTGGGTCTACGCCACGGTGCGCGCGCGTGCGCTGTGGGACCAGGTCATGCGGTCGACCTACGACCACGCGGAGCCGGGCGTGCTGTTCATCGACGCCATCAACCGCGACAACAACCTGGCATATTGCGAGACCATCGCCAGCACGAACCCTTGCGTGACGGCCGACACCTGGGTGCTGACCACCGAGGGCGCGCGGCAGGTCCGCGACCTCATCGGCCAGCCGTTCGATGCAGTGGTCGGGGGACACGCCTATCGCACCACCTCGCCGGGCTTCTTCGCCACCGGAGTAAAGCCCGTCGTGACCCTGCGCACGCGCGAGGGCCATGGGCTCGAACTCACGGCGGATCACCGGCTGCGCCGTGTGAAGCGCCGGACCCGCTACGTCATCGAGTCGGAGTGGGTCGCCGCCGGTGAACTGCATCCCGGCGACGAGCTGGTGCTCAACGATCACCGTGCGCTGCTGGGCTGGGACGGCCCCTTGACCGAGGCGCAGGGTTACCTGATCGGGCTGCTGGTCGGCGATGGCACGCTCAAGGCGGACAAGGCCGTGTTGTCGGTCTGGGCACCGGAACTGAAGCTCGTGGCCAATGCCACGGCCATGGGCACGGAGTGGCCGCACGGCGTGCGCGGCATCATGACCGCTGCAGAAGCAGCCGCCAGGACCCTGCCTCATCGTGCCGACTTCGGCGGCTGGCAGAAGGCGATCGACGCGCGAGGCGAGTTCCGGCTGGCCAGCGGGGCTCTGCGCAGGCTGGCCCTGGAGCTCGGCATGGAGCCGGGTCGCAAGACCCTGACGCCCGCCGTCGAGCGCGGCTCCTCGGCGTTCTACGTCGGCGTGCTGCGCGGCCTGTTCGATGCCGACGGGTCGGTGCAGGGCTCGCAGGTCAATGGCGTCAGCGTCAGGCTGTCGCAGTCCGACCCGGCGCTGCTCGAAGTCGTCCAGCGCATGCTGATGCGACTGGGCATGGCGTCCACCGTCTACCGCAACCGTCGGCCGCCCGGCGAGCGCCGCCTGCCCGACGGACGCGGCGGCACCCAGGTCTACCCCACCCAGGCCCAGCACGAGCTGGTCATCAGCGGCGACAACCTCATCGTCTGGGCCGACCGGATCGGCTTTGCCGACGAGGTCAAGGCGATGCGCCTGTCCGACGCGCTGCGGGACTACCGTCGGCAGTTGAACCGCGAGCGTTTTGTTGCCACCGTCGAGAGCATCGAGCCGGCCGGCAGCCAGCCTGTCTACGATGTCAGTGTCGACGAGGTCCACGCCTTCTGTGCCAACAGCCTGCTCGCCCACAACTGCGGCGAGCAGCCGCTGCCGCCCTACGGCTGCTGCTGCCTCGGCTCGATCGACCTCACGCGCTTCGTGCGGCGGCCCTTCGAGGCCGATGCCGCGTTCGACACCGAAGGCTTCGCGCGCCTGGTGAAGACGGCGGTGCGCATGCTCGACAACGTGCTCGACATCACCGTCTGGCCGCTGCCGCAGCAGCACGAGGAAGCGCGCCGGAAGCGCCGTGTCGGCCTGGGCTTCACCGGCCTGGGCGACGCGCTGGTGATGCTGGGCCAGCGCTACGACACCGCGCCGGCGCGCGAAACGGCACGCCGCATCGCCGAAACGATGCGCGACCAGGCCTACGAGGCCTCGGTGGATCTCGCGCAGGAGCGCGGCGCCTTTCCGCTGTTCAACGCCGACCTGTACCTCAGCGGCGGCACCTTCGCCTCGCGGCTGCCGGCGGCATTGCGTGAACGCATCCGCGCGCACGGGCTGCGCAACTCGCACCTGCTGTCCATCGCGCCCACCGGCACCATCAGCCTGGCCTTCGCCGACAACGCCAGCAACGGCATCGAGCCGCCCTTCAGCTGGAGCTACACGCGCAAGAAGCGCATGCCCGACGGCAGCCTGAAGGAATACGCGGTCGAGGACCACGCCTGGCGCCTGTACCGCCACATGAAGGGCAGCGACGCCCCGCTCACCGACGCCTTCGTCACCGCGCTCGAGATGAGCGCCACCTCGCACGCGGCCATGGTCGCGGCGGTGGCGCCCTACGTCGACACGGCGATCTCCAAGACCGTCAACGTGCCGGCCGACTACCCGTATGCCGACTTCCAGGACCTCTACCTCGACGCGTGGAAGGCGGGCCTGAAGGGCCTGGCCACGTACCGCCCGAATGCCGTGCTGGGCTCGGTGCTGAGCACGACCCCGGCGGCCGAACCGCTGCACCTGGAAGGCCCCGACCGCCGCATGGCGCTCGACCGCCTGCCGGCGCCGGTGCTGGCCAGCCTGCGCTGGCCGGGCCGTCCCGACCTGCCGGGCGGCAACCCGTCGTGGACCTTCATGATCCGCCACCCCTTCGGCGAGTTCGCGCTGTTCGTCGGGGAACTGCCGGTGGACGAGGACGCCGGGCCGGGCCGCGCCGCGGGCCAGCCGCGGCCGTTCGAGGTGTGGGTCAACGGCACCGAACAACCGCGTGGCCTGGGCGCGCTGGCCAAGACCTTGTCGATGGACATGCGCGCCAACGACGCCGAGTGGCTCAAGCTCAAGCTCGATGCGCTGGCCACCGTGGCCGAGGAGCGGGCCTTCGAGATGCCTTTCCCGCCGCACGGGCAGTCGCGCCAGTTCCCCGGCGTGGTGGCCGCCGTGGCGGCGGCCGTGCGCTGGCGCTGCGAACGTCTGGGCGTGCTGGGAGGGGCCGCCGAGAAAGGTGCCAGCCCGGTGGTCGACGCCATGTTCAGCCTGGACGAGCCCCGCACCGGTGCTTCGGGCACCATGGCCTGGGCCGTGGACATCGACAACCCGGCGACCGGCGAGGCCTTCACCGTCACGCTGAAGGAAGTGACGCTGCCCGCCCCTGAAGGCGGCGCGGGCGGCACCGTCACCCGGCCCTGCGCCATCGGCTTCTCGGGCAACTACCCGCGCGCGCTGGACGGTCTGGCGCGGCTGCTGTCGCTGGACATGCGTGTCATCGATCCGGCGTGGATCGGCATGAAGCTGCGCAAGCTGCTGAACTACGCCGAGCCGCTGGGCCACTTCATGGCCTTCGTGCCCGGGCTGCCGCCCGGCCAGCGGCGCCAGCAGGTGTGGCCGTCGACGGTGGCCTACCTGGCGCGCCTGATCATCCACCGCTACGCGATGCTGGGCGTGCTGGACGAAGCGGGCTACCCGGTGCGCGAGATGGGGGTGCTGCAGTCGCCCCGGGCCAGCGCCGCGCCCACCGTGCTGGCCGGCAAGCCCTGCCCGGAGTGCGGCAACTCGACGGTGATCCACCGCGACGGCTGCGATTTCTGCACCGCCTGCGGGTACGTCGGGCAATGCGGGTGAAGCGGGCCGATACGGGCTTGCCCTGGCTGCCGCACGGTGCGAGCATTGACCATCCAACACCCCATCCCTCACACCATCCTTCAACGGAGAGCACCGAATGGCCACGTCCCCGATCGACCCCCACGCCCTGATCTCGATGTTCGAGACCGCCACCGCCAAGCAGGGCGAGCAGGTCCGCAAGGCCGTGGGCGACGCCACGCTCGCCGCCTTGCAGGGTCGGGAGCTGTCGCTGAAGAACATCCGCTCGACGCTGAAGTCCGTCACCGAAGCCGCCAACGCCGGCGTGGCGAAGAACATGGGCGCCGGGGTCGACGCCGAAGCCATGCTGGAGAAGGCCGTGGCCGGCATGGACGACGCGCTGCTGAAGGCGGTGGAAGCGAACCGCCTGGCCCTGGCGCGCCTGGTCGACCAGGGGGCCGACCTGCGCGAGAAGCACCTCAAGAAGGCCCTGGCCGACATGGACAAGTTTGAGGACTCGCTGATGGGTGCCGTGCGCAAGATGGCCGAAGGCGCCGACAGCCAGTTCGGCGCTGCCTGGGGCCAGGTGCTCGAGAAGATGCAGGCCGGCGGCACCGCGTCGGGCCTGCAGGCCACGGCCACGACGCAACAGCTCCTCGACCAGATGCAGTCGGCCATGCGCGAGACCCGCAGCGCCAGCCTGCGCGCCGCCCAGGTCATGGCCGAGAGCTACACCGCCATGGTCAGCGGCGTGCTCATCGGCATGAGCGAAGCGCTGCAGCAGGGCAAGGCACCGGCCAAGCCCAAGAAGTAGCCGTGCCGGCCGGCGGGGGCTGCCCCCGCCCGGCCGCCGGGTTCTGTTCCGTGGCCTGCCGGCCCACCCCTACACTCGCGCCCCATGAAAAACGTCGTCATCAGTGGCACGGGCCTGTTCACGCCGCCCGAGATCATCACCAACGCCGAGTTGGTGGCTTCGTTCAACGCCTACGCCGAGCTGCAGAACGCGAAGCACGCGTCGGCCATCGCCGCCGGTGAACGCCAGCCCATCGCGGCATCGAGCGTCGAGTTCATCGAGAAGGCCTCGGGCATCAAGCAGCGCCACGTGATCGCCAAGGCCGGCGTGCTGGATCCGCACCGCATGCGCCCGTACTTCGAGCCGCGCGGCGACGACCAGATCTCGCTGATGGCCGAGATCGGCGCCAAGGCCGCCCTTGAGGCGATGGCCGCCGCCGGCAAGACCGGCGCCGACATCGACGGCGTGTTGTGCGCCGCCGCCAACATGCAGCGCGCCTACCCGGCCATGGCGGTCGAGATCCAGCAGGCCATCGGCGCCGGCGGCTACGGCTTCGACATGAACGTGGCCTGTTCGTCGGCCACCTTCGGCATCGAGCAGGCGGTCAATGCCGTGCGCGGCGGCAGCGCGAAGTGCGTGCTGGTGGTCAACCCCGAGATCACCTCGGCGCACCTGGAATGGCGCGACCGCGACTGCCACTTCATCTTCGGCGA